>Ga0315281_10006153_pt1 | contig 17115 bp, 26 predicted proteins | sample YL17G07_0_MG_FD_204540 | JGI IMG/M metagenome (GOLD analysis project Ga0315281, IMG submission 204540) | Sediment microbial communities from Yellowstone Lake, YNP, Wyoming, USA - YL17G07_0 | ecosystem: Environmental > Aquatic > Freshwater > Lake > Sediment | place: USA: Wyoming | collected...
ATCCTGCTTGCGGCACCCACATACCAAACAATTTAATTCCTAGAGAATATGTCATAAAATATCAAATAAACAACCTCTGGAAATATGACCTGCCAGATGGATGGCGGCTTATATATTCCATTAATGGAAGCGAAATAGCATTATTGTGTATCCTTATTGAATGGCTGTCCCACAAAAATTATGAAAAAAGATTCGGCTACAAAACAAGATAGCTTGATTATCAGAACGCCTTCAACTTATCCTGCTTTCTTATAGATAACTACACCGGCCAGAACCAGCACAACAGCGATTGGCAGTATCCCATAAGTGCCCTGATTTCCTCCGCCCTCTCCTGTTGTGATTGCATAGAAGGTGCTCACGGCAAACCCTATAACCCCGAGTACTATCAGAAGTATCCCGAAGAGTTTGGACATCATTTTTTCCATTTTAGAACTCCTATCTTATTAGACCGTCAAAACCTTTAAAAATAGCGCTTTCCTAATTCTATCATGAAAAGAAAGATGCCTAAAATGCTCACAGACAGACAATTCGCGAGGATAAATGCTAGATCTGAGAATCGCGGGCTGACTGAAGAGAAGAAGGCCAAGGATTATTGGAAAGCGGCGGAAAACGAGACATTCGCTAGGAACCAGGCAAAATTCGGGTTATTCAAGAACGCCAAAACAAGGAAGCCATTGCCTGAAGGCGGATTGACCTATAAGCAAATGCGGGGAAAGATGATAGACCTCTCGAGATTGGAGCGGAGAAAGCCGTCAGGACTGCTGCGCGAGCTGAGGGGTCTGAACAGCAGTCTCAGGAATCTAACGCTTAAGACAAAGAAGCTGGAGGGGGTAATGAGCAAAAACATGCCTGGCTACAATGAAGTAAAGAAAGAACAGAGACTAAATGCGCTCATAGCCAGCAAGAGCGACAAAGATGTGCAGGCGAGTTTCCAGCGGTTCTGCAAACGCAGCAACATAACTAATGTGCCTTCTAATTCTGCGGACCGATGGCTGCTAGCGATACAGTGGAAGAGCGATATCCGCGAGCACGGTTGGCGCTGATATGACAAATAACAGCATAAAACGGAAGGTCAAGAAATTCCAGCCGATAGCATGCTTCAGGATCTCCGGGGAAGAGATGAAAAGGAACAGGGCGCAGTTCGAGCGCTTCCTCAAGGAGCGGGGCGTGACCAAAAAAGTGGAGGACATGAGCGCCTCGGAACACGTCGCATGGATCGACAAATGGGGCGCCCACATGCAGAAGAACCGCAAGATATTCTGATTTTACATGATGCCGAAAAGCGGCAAGCGCATTTAAATCTTTCCTGCCCCCTAATCTTATCATGCGGGTCAAGGCAAGGAAATATGTGATAAACGCGGAAAATCTCAGGCGCAAGCAGGAGGGCAGGGTCATCGTCAGCAGCGAGAGCCTTGCCAAATTCGCCATATCCAGGGCCTTTGTCACAAACAAGGCGGCTGCCAGGACTTTGTTAGAGAACGCCAAGACGCAGCTCGAGTCTAGGATGACTGATTTTTCTGATTCCGAACGGGTGGTCAGCACTATAAAGAGGCTCAAAGAGAAGATAGATGCTGAAATAGAGAGGCTGGGATAATGCCAATGTTCAAGAAAAAAATCATGGTGCGCATCCAGGAGCAGAAAGCGGCTCAGAGAGAGCAGACAGAAGAAGAGAAAAGGATGCTTGAAGAAGCTAGAAAGGAGATACAGCAGAAGAGAAACGGGATACAAAAAGAGATACGGGAAGCGCATGAGAAGATAGACAAGCAGGCAAGGATGCAGCAGATAGGTGCGGAAAAGGCGGCTCTCGAGGCGGAGAAAAAGGAGAATGAAACGCGGCTCAAAGTGCTGGAAGAGGCTCTGAAAACCGCCAAAAACTTTAATGAGGCAACTGTTTTGAGAAGGCGCGTGAAGGAGCTGCAGGACAGGAACCTGAAGCTGACCAGCGCGGTAGTCAACAAGACGAAAGAGAAACTGGACGAGCTCAGGAAGCCGTTGTAATATATAAATAGCTTATTCCTTATTTTATCATGCGAAGAAAACCAGTCGCTCAGCCTTATTTATGTAGGCCGTGGCCAGAAATAAAAGAAGTAAAAACGGTTAAAATAAAGATTGGAAAAAAACGGCTTACAAAAAAGCAGCTGGCAAAAATACGTGAGAGTAGAACAAATAGAGAACAAACTTTAAAATTACGAAGAGATAATCTCAACTTTGAAGCACTTTTTCGAGAAGCTGCGCGGCGCGGATTAAGATTTGAATATGCGGGGACAAAGGGGGGAAAGATTGACCTCTCGAAATATAAAGTGCCAAAGGGGCCTGTGGCTGGGCTATTGAGGGACTATAACGCGCTTGCCGAACTTGTGGCGAGAAACGAGGAAGAGTTGAGAACTGGGCGGCTTTCATATCAGGAGAAAGAGCATCTGGAAAGTGACATCAAAGAGCAGAAAAAGGCGCTGCGCATTAAGATGGACAAACTGAGAAAAACGACTGGAGGGGTATAGGATGCCAAAGAAAATCAAGCGGCTTTACAAATCGAGGAAGAACAGGATACTTTGCGGGGTCTGCGGAGGCCTTGGCGAATATTTCGGAGTGGACCCAACGCTGATAAGGGTGTTATGGATATTGTTCGGGCTCACAGGCGCAGGGATAATCGCCTACATTATAGCATGTATAATAGTGCCTGAGAGGCCGTAGTCATACAGATTTATTGCCTAATTCTTCGAACGGGTTCAGCGGGAAGAAATCGTCTGTCAATAATATCGCATCGCTTCTCAGCGTCATATTGAAGTTATTGTCAAGCAGCGTTGGATCGAAGCTAGCCCTGCTTTTCAATTCTGGAATAGAGTATCTCTGCTCGTTATAGGCAACTATAATCTCTGTCGAGCATCCAAAGCTGTAAAGAGAATTGAACACTGAGCCAATCGTCTTGTATTCCGATTGCAGGAAACGGCTGTTCGGCGAGGTGGCGAAGTTCATGACCAGCACGCCGCCATTGTTCAGATGGATTTTGACAAGCTCGAAGAACTCTCGCGTGGCCAGATGGAACGGTATCTCATATCCCAGTGCTGGATCGAAATGGAAAACATCAATCGCTATCAAATCATATTTCTTATCAGTATTCTGCAAATAAGCGCGGGCATCGTCTATATAGACGCGGAATCTATCGGTCAGTGTAAGGTTGAAATACGTTTGCGCAGCCTCAAGCACCTTGTCGTTTATCTCAACGGTCTCGCTGTCAACCCCATAATACCTATAGATTTTTCGTTGGTACTGGCCTGCGCCTAGCCCCATATTAAGGACGCTTTTTATCTCTGGATTTATCGCGAACGGTATCTGCATGCAGTCTATATAGAGCCAAGCTGGTAATACTCTATCTTCATTCTTCATGTCCATCTCGCTCATCTCCCCGCCATTTATGCTGAGCGTTCTCGTGCCTGCCAACGTGTCCTCCACCGAGATCTCGCCATAGAGCGATTCAAAGACCGCTCTTTCGCCCGGCAATGGGATAATCGAGTAGTTGCTGCTGAGATTAGATAATGCTATGACTGGAGTGGGACTGGGGGCAGCAGAATAAAGAACGACTATAATCGCGAGCAGCAGAAGCGCCATAGCCAGCCTCTTTTTTGAGAGTGTGGCTGCGACAAGCAATGACACAGCACCAAGGCAGAGAAAGAGGGTCTTTGTCGGAAAGAACAGGATCAAGACAAATGTCGCCAGGAACGTGCCTATGACGCTGCCCATGGTCGAGAGCGCATATAGATTGCCTGAAAGCTTTCCAATCTTGCGGATGTCCCTTGCCTTCAATTTTATGGCGAAAGGCGAGACCATGCCCAGCAGCAGGCTTGGAATCAGGAATAATGCGATTACAGAGAAAATTGGGGCGAACATTCTAGGGAATGCATTGAACAACTCAGTTACTGATTTGTAAACGAACGGCACTGCCATGATAAATAATCCGACTACCATTAGGACAGCTGCAAGCGCGCTATAGCTGGGCTTGCGGTCAGCTAACTTTCCGCCTAAATAGTAACCTAAGCTCAGAGACAGTAAGAATATCCCTATAACCGAGCCCCAGACATATACGGTATTGCCGTAATATGGTGTCAGCAGCCGGCCGCCCATTATCTCAAGCGCCATCAGCAGGGCTCCGCAGATAAAGACAACTGCCTCTATTCTGAACCTAGCTAATTCAATCATACCAACACTCAAGCTTGCTGATGAATTCCTTGATCTTATCGTCATATTTCCCGCTCTTGACCTCGTTGGTCTTGACCTCTAGTAATGCCAGGACAGGCTTGCCGCAAAGGTCCTCCATCTCCTTCAGGGCTTTCGTGCCAGACCCTCCGCAGGTGCAGAAGAACGCCAATTTCTTGAATTTCGCTTTGTTCCGGGATAGGTACGTTCTTATCGGGCTGGACATGCTGGAGGCCCAGACAGGCGTGCCTATAATGACGCACGGATAATCAGCGGGGTTGATTCTCGTCGGGATTATGGCCGCTTCCATTTTCTTTTTGGCCTCTCTGCCTGACCTGAGCCAGCCTAACAGACCGCTCCTGCTTTTTACATCCAGTATCCTTTCAATATCTATTTTCAGCCTCTTTGCTATCTCTTCGGCGATCTTCTCTGTTGTGCCGGTCCTTGAATAGAAGACGACGAGCGCTTTCATGCACCTATTACTCGCACGAAATTTATAAAGGCGCCCAGAGAACCACGCGCCAGAGACAATAATTTAAAAACCCTATATGCCTAATTATATCATGCAGAACAGGCGCAGGACAGGCATCATCACTAGAGAGGAAGCTGAGGACAGGGCAAAGGAAAGGGAGGAGATCAGGGGGAGACTGGCAAAAACGAACCTGGCGCTCATCAAACAGCACCAAGAAAGAAAAGAACTGATTAAGGCGCCTGCGCAGAAAAGCGTCGAATCAAGAGGGCTGACTGCCGATAGAGCCAAGCTGCAGGAGCAGTTCGATGACCTCGGACAGCGCCTGAACAAGCTGAACAGCAATTTAGACGAACAATTCCATAAGAGTCCAGCCTTACAGAGGATAGAGAAGAGAAGGAAGGTACTGGACGAAATCAAAAAGGAGCTTGGATAGCATGGTCAAGACAAGGCGGGTCAGGGGGATGGATGGTGCTGAAGACAGCCTCGCAAAGGCGAAGCTGAAGATGGAAGAGACGGTCAAACGAGACATTGTAAAAATCCCCAAACGGGAACTGGCGGCCATGGCCGAGACCAAGACCATTGTTGATAAGGTGTTTGCCAGGCTCGGCACAATCGAGAAGGAGGAGCAGATAAAGATTCTGGACGAGTTGGGCAGGGTAATCGACCAGAAGATAGATACGGAGTATAGGGGCATGTCCAAGCTCGCCATTACGCTAATCAAGGATCTGAACTCGAAGGTCAGGGTGAAGAAATACGAGCTGGCTGGCCTTAAAGTCGATGGCAAGTGATTTCCGATGCGACTGTTCGGGAGAGCGGGCAGAATAAGAGTGGAGACTAAGATAGAGAGACGGGCCGTCGAGAGGATAGACGCGTTCGAGGATATGATGTTCAACCGCATAAAAAAACTGGGCCCTAGGCAGCGTGCGGAGGCTCTTGGCAAAATGATCAGAAACTGCGACGCCCTCGAGGAGGAGTACTGGAAATACCCTGATGTCCAGAGAAGGATAGACCATCTGAGGGCCAAGACGGTGACAGAGCTCGAAAAGGCCAGATAACAGGTTTTTAAACTAGTTCTTTCTGATATTAGCATGGAATTGATAGTAGAAATCTTCAGGATAGCTGGTCTGGTGCTGCTTTTCGCCGCTGCAGTCAGCATCTTCCTGAATATCGCGGGCTACACGATGATAGGCGGCGAAGCCAAGAAGACCGCTGATTTGTCTATATGTAAATTAGCTGCTGCCAACTGCATCACCCAACAGATGAGCGGAAATATGGATTGCGAGGATTTGTGCGCCATCTGCCCCCCTGTCTGGCTCGAGAAATGCTTAAAAGGGGACTCTTCCTTAATTTCGGGATAATATGGACTCCACTTTCCATTTCATCTTTCCGCTGATAATAGCGCTGGCTGCAAGGGTCCATCTAAGGCACGGAATAGAGTGGGTGCTGGGCATGTCGCTAGCCACAGTGCTCCTGGACCTGGACGTTTTCTTCATACACAGAGCCACGTTCCACAATCTTTTTGTTACATTGCTCATTCCCGCCATACTGGTGGCGCTGGCCTTCCATTACGAGAAGAGAGGCACCAAATACAAGACACTATCGTTAGTCTTGCTGCTATTCCTGTTCTCCCATCCGCTGCTGGATATGGGCACCGAGGGGGGCGTCCAGCTGTTATATCCTTTTTCCAGCCAGGTATTCCAGTTCACGGGCGGGCTGGCGATAGATTTGCCTGTCGGAACCGGTTATCTGGTGAGCGGGCTCGGGATAAGCCTATTGTTCTATTTTGTCGTCCTGCTGCTCGTCCTCTTTATAGAGGATTTCATAAGGTATTTCGGGCAGGGCAAAGGCGTTGAGAAGGCGCTTGAGAAGACGATAAGGACAGAAAAGAGGAAAATTAGGAAAGAGCTGTAATGTCTTTAAATAACGCATGTTTCTTATAAGTGATTTAATGAAATCAGGCATTTCTCCGGTTGTCGGTACTGTTTTATTGATAGCGATAGCCGTGATAGGCGCGGTAGCTGTCTGGTACTGGTCATCCGCTTATGTAGGCAAGCCAGTGCTCCCGCAGGTCACGTTCAGCTCTTACACCGTCGTTTCCGTGTACAAGAACGCGACAGGCGACGGATGCTCGAGCCTCGATATCAGGAACACGGGCGGTGACACGCTGAACATAAGCGGAATGTATATACGCGAGATAACGTCAGGCCGGTCCGCTGGAATGAACGGAACCAGCCCCGACTATGTGGCATATATCAACATGAGCGCGCTTACCAAGGGCCAGGTGGGCAATTTCCCTATACTCGGCACGAAGACGATAATGAACTTTCTCGGAACAGTGATTGACTATTCTCCTGGCGTTGGCCCCATATTTGCCGTAGGAGACGCAGATAATGACGGCCTGAATGAAATCATTTTCGGGGCAGGAGCGAGTGACTCGGAACTTAGTATGTACAAGAATGTAAGCGGGGGGTGGGTACGCACTGTCATAAAAACTCCGCTGCAAACAGAATCAATCGAGATAGGAGATGCCAATAATGACGGCAAGAATGAGATAGTGGCAGGTGGTATGAATTCCGGCAATTATCCGATAAGGATATTCAAAAACACTAGCTTGTCAAACGTTACTGCTAACTGGCAGGAAACCAATATAACTTACCTGTTCGGGAATCGAAGCTATTCTGTCGCGATAGGGAATGCAGATAATGTGGCAGGCAACGAGATAGTTGCAGGAATATATCAATACGGCTCTTCGCCAAATAGGACGATAAGGATGTACAAAAATATTACTGCCGCCACGTGGAGCGAGACGAATATAAGTTTGATAAATGTCACTGTATACGCAGTAAGAATTGGGAATGTCGACGGCTCGGGAAACAGCGTGGTCGCCGGATATGGCGCAGGCATATCTGGCGGCGGCAGTACGATGGTGTACAAAAATGTGAGCGGCGGATGGAACGTGACTGACCTCTCTTCTCTATGTACTGATGAAGTAGACGTTTCAATAGGCGATGCGAATAACGACGGGGGCAGTGAGATTGTCTTGAGCGCAAGTGGTTCTTGCGACGGCCTATATGTGATTAATAAAACCGGCGGAAGCTGGGCAATATTGGCAACGCTCTACTCCGGGATTTCTACGTTTAATCGGATTGGCGATCCGAACAACAATGGGAGGAATGAGATAATAAATCTAAATTGGGAGGCGCATGGTGGCGGCGCTCTCGTATTATATGAAAACAAAACAGGCACATGGGTATCGTCCGATATAACGCCAGGCGGCGCATATGCGTATGACCCCGTTGCTATAGGAGACGTGAACAATGATGCTTCTATTGAAATAGTTGCTTCTGTGTCAGGTGGCATTAAAATATATAATGTCATAAACGTGCCCGATATCATCAGCGCATCCCTCCCGCGCGGCACATATATCCTCAGGGCATCTGGCCAGGGATACTCGGACCAGAGATTCACGTGCGTCTAGCCCTTTTGCAAAACGTGCATCAGAAACGAGTCATATAACTGCTCGAAAGTGAACTCTTCGGTGCAGTATTTCATTATCCTGTCGTATTCTTTTGCGTCGTAGAAGCGGCTGAGCTCGTCTCCGCGACCCTCCTTCACCTGGATGCCAAAAAATTCGTTTACCTCTTTCTGGCCTATGCCCCACAATTGCTTGTATTCGCGGGTCTTTTTTGATACCAGCGGAGTCATATAATAGAGGTCAAGCGCGAACGGCTTAACGAAGAGATAGTCGAACAGTTCCTTTTGCGGGGCTATCTTGTGGTATTCCATGCGCTCGTAAAGATAGGGAACGTCATATTTCACGATGTTGAATCCGACAAACTTGACTCGGGTCATCTCCTTTTCGTTCTTGACCACAGTCTCCTCATCGATGTGCTTCTTGACCAGCTTATAGAATTTCTCGAGTATATCTTTTTCCGAGCTTTCCCACTCCTTCAGGAACGTGGGCGGCTTTAGCTGGTTCCTATTAGGAGCGTTGAAGCCGTGATAATAGTTGTAGGAGATTACTATTACTTTCGCCTCTTTCTCATGAGGATTAAAACCGGAGTTGGTGTTCTCCCTGCTCACGTAAGACTCAATGTCGAAAAACAGAAATCCCATGCTGTTTATTACGCCTTACGTGGTTTTAACCTTTTCTATAAGCAATAAATACGGGAACCTCTTTAATTCCATCATGCACATCAAGGTCGATAACAAGGGCTGTATCTACTGCAAGACGTGCGAGATGACCTGTTCCTATGTCAAGACGGGCAAGTTCCAGCCATCTAATTCTTACATACGCGAGTATAGGAAGGATGTGTCAACGCTCGGAACCTATGTTTGCAAGCAGTGCAAAGAGGCTGCGTGCGTCAAGGCCTGCAAATACGGCGCGTTAACGCAGGGGAAGAAGATAGTCGAGTTGGACAGGAGTAAATGCGTGAACTGCGGCGCCTGCTACAAAGCCTGCCCCTATAATGCTATATGGGAAGTGAATGGAAAAGCAGGCAAATGCGATGCGTGTCTGGCGTGTGTCAAGACATGCCCTAGATTCGTGATAAAGGTTGATTTCGATGATCCTAAACGTTAATCTGACCACTGGCAAAATAACTAGAGAAGAGCTGTCTTCAGACTATCGCGAAAAATATCTAGGGGGCAATGGCTATGGCGCGGTCGAACTCTATAAACACCTAAAGGAGAACCCGCTCATCTTTGCTGCCGGCGGGATGTGCGGAACGACGATACCCACGTCAGCGGGCACTGGAGTGTTCGGTATATCGCCCCTTACTGGTTTCCTGGGCGAGAGCTATTTCCGCGGTCAATTTGGGCCTGAGATGATGTTCGCCGGCTTTGAGATTATCAGGATAACGGGTGAAAGCAAAAAACCAGTATTCTTGCTCATAGAGGAGGATGTCGCAGAACTGCAGGATGCAAGAAAGATATGGGGGAAAGACGCCTGGGCCACAGAAGACTGGCTGAAGAAGGAATTCGGGCCGAGGATACAGACTGCTTCCATAGGCATAGCAGGCGAGAACAAGGTAAAGTTCGCTTGCATCACCCACGATTACGGCCGCCAGGCAGGGCGGACAGGAATGGGCTGCCTTATGGGCCAGAAAAAACTAAAGGCTATAGCGATTCATGGAGACCGCGCAGTCAAGACAGCGAATGATGCAGAATTATTCAAGAAGATTATAGAAATGCAGAAGCTGGCTGTCGGAGAGGGCACAGAAAAATACAGGATATATGGCACGCCAGGCGGGATAAAGCATCTGAACAAAGTCGGCGCATTGCCTACGAGGAACTGGCAGCAGGGCTCTTTCGAAAAAGGAGACCAGATAACGGGCGAGGAGATGAAGCATTTCTGGAAGCATGACATCTCCTGCTTCTCTTGCCCTATTTCATGCGGAAAACTGACTAGTTCCAAAAAATATGGCATAGCTGAGGAAGGGCCGGAGTACGAGACCATCTATGCGCTTGGCTCTAATTGCGGCATCCATGATTTTAACACCATAATAGACGCCAACAAAATGTGCGACACGTTCGGAATGGATACTATAACCACGGGAAACCTGATTGCGCTGGCTTTCGAATTGGGCGAGCGCGGGATAATCAAGGACAAGGAGCTGAGATTCGGCAACACCAGAAAACTATTATCTCTAATCAAGGATATAGCCCATCGAAAAGGGTTAGGGAAATATATGGCCGACGGGATATTGCCTTTCGCTAAAAAGTACAAGGCGATGAAATACGCCATGCAGGTAAAAGGGATGGAGCCTGGGGGCTTTCATCCGAACGGGCTGCCTGCCTACGCGCTGAGCATAGCAGTCGACGTTCGCGGGGCGGATCATCAGCGCGCCGGCGCATATGGGATAGACCTGGCGTTCTGCGACGAGCAGCGCTTCGCAATAAAAGGGAAAGCCAAACAAGTAAAGGAAGCAGAGGACTATTACACGCTGTTCGACTCGTTCGGGCTTTGCAAGTTCGCCAGGAAAATCTACAGCATTGACAACATGGCCGCGCTCTGGTCGCTGGTCACAGGGGATACAGTCGAGGCAGACGAGCTGAAGAAGAAGGCTGCCTCAATATATGATATAGAAAAGGCCATCAATGTCAGACTGGGCTGGAAGATAAACGATGACAGCCTGCCTGAGCGAGTTCTGAAGATGCCTCTGCCAGACGAGCCTGTGAAAGGCAGGCATATAAGGCAGAAGGACTTTGAGATAATGAGGAAAGAATATTACGCATCTAGGGGCTGGAAGAACGGGATACCTAAGGTGAAATTATGAAACCGCTGCTGCTTATCAATTTCAAGACCTACCGCGAGAGCACGGGGAAGGAAGCGGTGAAACTGGCGAAGCTAATCGACAAGCTGGCCAAAGGGAAGAAAGCGGATGTCATGATAGCTGTTGAGACTGCAGACATCTATCCTATTTCGAACGCAGTTGGCATCCCTATTCTCGCGCAGCATATCGACCCTATCGAGGAGGGGGCGCACACCGGAGCCATATTGGCAAGAGACATAGTGGATAACGGGGCTAAAGGCACTCTATTGAATCATTCCGAGAAGAGGATGAAATTCGCTGACCTGAAAAAATCTATAGGCATAGCTAGAAAAAACGGGCTCAAGACAGTGGTGTGCGTAGATAACGTCTCTTATGTAAGAAGGGTCAGGAGGTTCGGACCTGATTATATCGCGATAGAGCCTGAAGAGCTGATAGGGACAGGGATATCTATTTCCGCCGCAAAGCCGAAGCTGATACAGAAGGCTGTAGCAGCTGCCAAGGGCATTCCGCTGCTCTGCGGGGCCGGCATAAGCAACGGCGAAGATGTGAAAAAGGCACTAGAACTCGGCGCGAGCGGTGTGCTAGTTGCATCGGCCGTAGTCAAGGCAGCGGACCAAAAAGCAATTATATTAGAAATGATTAATGCACTCAGGTGAACCCATGATAACGTTGAGCGTCATAAAAGCGGATATAGGGGGATTTCCGGGCCACAGCAACGTCCATCCGGCATGCATGAAAAATGCTGAAGAGGCGATGGCCAAGGCGAAAAAAAAGAAGCTTCTCAAAGACTATAAAGTGATGCACTGTGGAGATGACCTGCAGCTGATTATGACGCACCACAAGGGCGAAGACAACAAGGAGATACACAAGCTGGCGTGGGACACTTTCGTGAAGGCGGCCGAGGTAGCCAAGAAACTAAAATTATATGGGGCTGGACAAGACTTGTTAGCCAACGCTTTTTCTGGCAACGTAAAGGGAATGGGCCCTGGCGTGGCTGAGATGGAATTTGAGGAGCGAACAAGCGAACCCATAGTTGTATTCATGGCGGACAAGACAGAGCCTGGCGCGTGGAACATGCCGCTCTACAAGATGTTCGCTGACCCGATGAGCACTGCCGGGCTAGTCATAGATCCTGAACTACATGCGGGATTCAAGTTCGAGGTGCATGATGTCTACAAGCACAAGAAAATAATATTCAACGCGCCTGAGGAGATATATGATTTGCTGATGTTCATAGGCGCGCCTGGTAGATACTGCACTAAACGAATCGTCAGGAAAGACGGCCTGAAGGCTGCGGTCAGTTCTGTAGAGAGGCTGAGCCTGATTGCTGGCAAGTACGTGGGCAAAGACGATCCTGTGATGTTTGTCCGATGCCAAAAGGGACTGCCGGCGCTCGGAGAGGTGCTGGACCCGTTCGCTTTCCCCTACTTAGTGGAGGGATGGATGAGAGGAAGCCATTGCGGGCCTTTGATGCCTGTTGGTTTTGATAATGCGACGCCGACAAGATTTGATGGGCCTCCGCGAGTGATAGCCGCAGGATTCCAGTTGGCTGACGGCATGCTAGAAGGGCCTGTTGACCTCTTCAAGGACGTGGCGTTTGACGGCGCGAGAAAGCAGGCGAATAAAATAGCGGATTATATGCGCAGGCATGGGGCTTTCGAGCCGCACAGATTGCCTCTCGATGTGCTAGAGTACACGACAATGCCGAGCATAATGAAAAAGCTAGAGGGAAGATGGAAATCTCTCTAGCGCTTCTTTATTTTGCTTCTGAGATATTTTGCAGCTTCTTCTGGCGGCATCGTGTTTATGATTATGCCAGATCCCAGCTCGAAGCCTGCGTAGATGTTCGGCCTCGGCCTTATCTCTAGATGGAAATGATGGTGCGGCTTATCAGATGTATGGATGTAGAAATTGTATCCGTACCTTAAGGAGTGCACGACTGTAAGGACTTTTTTCAGCACATCCGCGAAATCAAAAACCTCGCCATTGCTCATTTTTGTAAAATCGGGACTGTGCTTTTTAGGCAGTATTAGGACAGTATAGGGATAAACGGATGCATATGGGGCCAGGGCTATGAAGCTGTCGTTCTCGTATATGAATCTCTCTGTTCTTTTTTCTTTTTTAATGTAATCGCAGTGTATGCACCTCTTGTGTTTTTTCCAATAAGCCGCGCTCTCCTCTAATTCATCCTCCAAATAAGGGAACGTCTTATGCGTCGCTATTAGCTGGGAGTGCAGATGGTCTGAAGACATGCCCGCCCCTTTCCCCTCGTTTTTGAAAAGAAGCGCGGCTTTTATCCCCTTGGTCTTCAGCGCGCGGTCAAGCATTTTCACATACGTCTGGACTACTTTGACGATATGATCCTTGCTGAGCTGGTATAGCCTCTTCTCATGGTCCGGCGTCTCCACTATAATCCAGTGCAGGCCGTATGCTTTAGGGTATCTCGGGCTGAATGCCGGGAACTTGTTGGGAAACACCCTTATCAGCCATTTTTTCTTGTCTCCAACCCTATATATTTCTGGCGGCGTCAGTTTCTCGTTTCCGGGACAGAAAAAGCACTTCTCCCCTTTTTCAACACTAGAAGTCGGCCTTCTCGCTCTTTTGGGAGCTATAACCACCCACCTGTTCGAGTGGATTAGGCTCTGCCGCAATTCGTTCATAAGCATATTAATATAAAATGGGTATTTATTACTATACGAGGTCTGGAATGAGCATTTTCAGGGCATACGATATCAGGGGCATATATGGCGAGGATCTGACAGACGAGATAGCGAACAAGATAGGGAGAGCTTACGTCACTTTGATGAAGACCAATGAGGTAGTCGTCGGCGAGGACTGCAGGAACTCGTCGCCTGCGATAACTAAAGCCTTAGTAGACGGGATGAACAGCGCCGGGGCCGATGTCTACAACATAGATATGGTGCCCGGCCCTCTGGTGTCGTTCTATCTCGCGGTCAACAAGAAGACCGCCGGAGTCTATGTCACAGCGTCGCACAACCCGCCCGAGTATAACGGTTTCAAGCTAATGAACGGCTTATTGGCCCTTAGCCCGGAAGAGATACAGAGAATAGGGAAACTGGCGGACGGCAAGAATTTCCTTGTCGGCAATGGACGCTCCTACAAGCGCGATGTCATAGGCGACTATATTTCCTATATGCGCGGCAAATTCAAGGCAAAAGGCCTGCGAGTGGTTATAGACTCGTCGAACGGAACGTGCGGGACTGTCGCGCCCAGCATATTCAAGGACATAGGCTGTTATGTCACGGAACTGTTTTCCGAGCCTAATGGAAGCTTTCCGAACCATTATCCTGATCCCACTCGGGCAGAGAACCTTACCGAGGTTAAGAGAAGGGTTACCGAAGATGGCGCTGATCTGGGGATAGCGTTCGATGGCGACGGGGACAGGGTCGTGTTCATTGACGAGACGGGCAAGGACATAAAAGGCGACCAGGCGCTCATGCTTTTCGCACGACAGATATTAGAAAAGCAAAAAGGGAAGATAATTTATACAGTGAACTGCTCCCGCGCTGTCGCGGAGGACATACAGGCGCACGGCGGAACGCCGTTAGTCAACGTGGTCGGGCACTCGTTCATCAAGAAACGGCTGTTCGATGAAAATGCGCTGCTGGCAGGGGAGATGAGCGGGCATTTCTTTTTCAGGGATGATTATTTCGGATTTGATGACGCGGTGTATTCGGCGTTGCGCATGGTCCAGCTGCTCACTGACACGGGAAAAAAGCTGTCTGAGCTTGTCGCCGGCCTACCGAAATACTTCACCAGCCCGGAAGAGCGGATAGCATGCCCGGACGACAAGAAGTTCAAGATAGTCGAGAGCCTGAAAAAGGACTTTTCCAGCTATAAACAAATCACCATCGACGGCGTGCGGGTAGAATTCGAGCACGGCTGGGCGCTTGCCAGGGCATCCAACACCGAGCCAATACTGTCGATACGATTCGAGGCTGATAGCGAGAGCGAGAAGGACAAGATAAGAGCCGATGTGATGGCTGTGCTCAAGAAATACGGGATATCATGATGTTCACGAGATGCGGAACAAGAATAGGATTGAATGTTAAAAAGTTCAGGCTAGATATTCCTATAAAGCCGGAACCCAGAGACAGGAAAGACATACGACCGTTCGTCTTCGATATAGGCGATTATGTCGCCGGGCTGAAAGACCCTGTCTATTTAATGTACCGCGGGGTCAGTTCGCTGAATCCGGTCTTCAGAAAACTAGAGAAAAAATATGAGATAAGATATGATTTGACGCTGATACGAAACGGCTTGATGGGACGGCAGTATATTAGAACAGTTGGGCATCATCATCCGAAAAACTATTCCGAGATATATGAAGTCATCCAAGGCAGGGCCGCGTTCGTATTGCAGAGCAAAGACCTGAAGAGAATGGCGCTGATTTTAGCAAAACAAGGCGAGACTGTGGTGATTCCGCCGAAGTTCGGGCACCAGACCGTCAATATAGGCAATACCCCTTTAGTGATAGGCAATCTGGTCTATCGCGGTTTCAAGTCCGATTACTCCATCTATAAGAAAAAGCACGGTGGGGCATTTTACATCAACAAATATACCACGCCACTCTGGTTGATGGTGAACCTGAATTACGGCATAGCTCCTATCAGGTTCCCTAAAATCAAAAAATTGAAAGGCAGGAAAACAGGGCCCATAGACAGGCTGTTTTTGAAGAACCCGAAAAGGGTGGCAGATTTCCTCAAAGGCAGGAGAAAATCACTTTAGGACCTCCCCGGTCTTCATGTACCACATATACAAGTCTAATTCGGCGAGGCTAATCTTCAGCTTACCAGCGACTTTTCTCAGCTTTCTCTCAATCTCGAGATAGGCTTTCTTGTTCAACGTCTTGGGCCTTTTTGCTATAAGCCTATCGTTCAGCATCAGCGCCAGTATATGCCTGTCGAGAATGGCATAATCCATATAGCCTATATTCCTAAGAAAATGGCTCGCTTCCTTCCAGCCCAGGCCCTTCACGTTATCGACGAGCCACTCGCGCGGCTCTCGTTCGTTCAGCAGGATGGCTTTTAGATTGCCAGACTTCCGCGCCAGGCAGATGTAGCTGGCCTTGTTGTTGTGGAAGCGGTGCTTGTGCTCGCGGATTGACTTAGCAAGGCGCTTTTCAGACATGCTAGAAAATCCTTTCGCCCCCAGCTTTTTCTGGATGGCGATGGCGGTGCGCGCCTTGGAATTGGCAGTCAATATGCAGAAGCAGAGCTCGGAGAACCAGTCATCACTCTTCCCTAATCTTTTGAACTCGGCCAGCCTCTTTCGTACAACCTTGGAAATAGGCGACTTCTGCAGACGTCTGACATCAGAAACCAGACCCATGCGATTCTACCACTTAAAATAAGGACAGAGCTTGCAGACGCGGGGCACTTCCGTTTCCTTGAAGTCCTTCTGCTCCTTGCCCGCTACTTCGGGCGGACAGTCAGGGAATTTTCCATGGCACTTGGGGAACTTGTCTGAGCTCATTATCTTCTGAAATACTCTATCGCTCTCGTTGATTCTTTTCACTTTTTGCTTACGACGTTTCCCTCCGCCCATGCGATTTGCCTCTCTGTGATTTTATCAGGGAGTTCACTCCCATCAATATTAGGAATAATCCTATTATTATACCCGCCAGTTCTGGTTTGAAAACGAACAATACCCCTATGAGCACGAGTATGACTGCCGTCGCTGTGTCCGAATTTACCTCGGTCTTCATAGAATCAGCTGTGCCACGTCTCGATAGCCTTGGCCAGTTCCACGTGGTCCTTGGCGTACTCCCTAAGGGGTATTTTGTGCATCGCCGCATCGACCGCCTGTCTCATGGCTTTGGCGCCGGCTCTTGTGCCAAAGGGATGGCCGTGGACTCCGCCGCCAGCCTGTATGACTATATCATTTCCTAGCATCTTCATCAGCTCAGGGACATGGCCCGGGTGCAAACCTCCAGAGCATACAGCGAATATCGGCTTCATGCCGTACCAGTTCGTCGTCAGCAGATCGGCGTGGCCGCGCAGTGCCGGCTTCTCTATCGCCTCTTGCACATCAAGCACGCTATCTTCATCGCCAGCCATCTTCCCTATAACAGAGCCTATATGCAGCTGGTCCCCTCCCGCAAGCCTCACCAATTTAGCCAATACCATGAAGTCTATGCCAAAATCCTTCGACCTG
>Ga0315281_10006154_pt1 | contig 17115 bp, 24 predicted proteins | sample YL17G07_0_MG_FD_204540 | JGI IMG/M metagenome (GOLD analysis project Ga0315281, IMG submission 204540) | Sediment microbial communities from Yellowstone Lake, YNP, Wyoming, USA - YL17G07_0 | ecosystem: Environmental > Aquatic > Freshwater > Lake > Sediment | place: USA: Wyoming | collected...
AACGCGCCGACGCTCATCGGCTGCAACCATTTGGCCGATCCGGACCTTCAGACGCTGGCCCGCACCGGCTCCAAGGTCGTTCACTCGCCGCGCTCGAACGCCCATTTGAAGCTCGGCCATCCGCCCATCAAGAAGCTCCGCGAATTAAAAATCCCCGTGGCCCTCGGCACGGACGGAACGGGAGCTCTCCATTCCCTCTCCCTTTGGGACGAGATGCGTTACATTCAGAACCATTATCCCGAAAACGAACAACCCACTCCCGAAGAACTTCTGACGATGGCGACGCTCGAGGGCGCCAAGGCCCTCGGACTGTCGGACCGCGTGGGGACGCTCTCACCCGGCAAGGCCGCGGACTTAATCGTTGTCCGGCTGCCTAAGGAAACCTCGGCCGAGAATCTGATCCCGCAATTGATCACCCACACGACGGAACGCGAGATCGCCGCCCTGTATGTGGAAGGAAACCGGATCAAATTGTAGATGCCCCCCAAACCTCCCTCAGGGATCAAGATCGTCTGCACCAACCGCCAAGCCGGATTCCGCTACGAGCTATTGGACAAATACGAGGCGGGAATGGTTCTGCTCGGGAGCGAGGTCAAGTCTCTGAGGGACGGAAACGCCAACATCCAAGACAGCTACGTCATGCACAAAAACAACGAGCTGATCCTCCTAAATTCCCACATTTCCCACTATCCGCCGGCGAACCGGATGAATCACGACCCGCTCCGCGCCCGCAAACTCCTGCTCCACGCGCACGAGCTCGAACACCTGATCGGAAAGCTCAAGGAACGCGGACTGACGCTCATTCCGACCCAGATCTATTTCAAGAACGGGAAGGCGAAGATCCAGATCGCGCTCGCGCGGGGAAAGAAAAACATCGATAAGCGGGAAGCCATCAAGAAGAAGGAACAGAAGCGCGAGATGGACCGGGCGATCAAAGGTCAGAGGCGCTTGAAGTAAAACTCATTCGAATACTGAAATACGTCGGGCCGGCCGCGAACCGCCGCCTTCAGGCGAAACTTTCCGAACGGGAGGTCTCTCCCCGCGCCCTTCCCGCCGTCCCAAGGCCCGGCATCCTTCCACAAACCCCCGTCGAAGAATTCGATCCGTATGTCCAGATCGGTCTCCACCGCTCCGTCGATATGAACCGACGGAAGCCTCTTCTCCCCGATCATCCGGGTCGGCGACACGGTGAGCGTCATCGGCGCGGTGTCGTTCTTCTCGCCGATCCAGGCCTTGCGCGGTCCTTCCTCGCCCCACGTTCGAACGGGCCCCACGTCGACGTGCACGAAGTCCAGCGACGGATAGAATCCCACGCCGCCTCGACCGAGGGAAAACGCGTAGTCGCGAAGCGTCTTTTCGTCGATCTCGTCCAAATGGATGTCGGCCGCCATGCCCTTGGTGTGAAAGCTTTCGTTGGCGACGGCATGCCCCGTCGTCTTCAGCTCTTTGTTGAAGGCCGAGCTGCGAAATCCCGAGATGATCTCCACCTGCCGCACTCCAAAATGATCTTCAATCTGATCGAGCAAGTCGATCAGTCGAGAATCGACCGGCATCGACTGTTGCGAATCGCGCGATCGAAAGAGGCCTTCGATCTTCTTCATGGCATCGGGAAGGATCCGATCGCCGTCTCGATAACGGATCGTCGTCCGTTCCTTCAGATAATAGGTATAAAAAGTGACTTGCCCGTCGCCCCCGTGGAAATCCGGCGGCATCGCTCGAACAGTCCCCATCAAGCCAAAAAGGGGGGAGAGAAAAATTATCATTTTGAGAATCTGATTCATATTCCGCTTTCTTTTCCGAAAGGTCTCGAGTCACCACCCAATTCTCAATCGCCGCTCAGTCAACTCCAAGTCAACCAACTGCCGATGACAGTCAGTAAGAGCCCATAAAATATTCGGAGGTCCTTATGAAGTCACCCTCTCTTTTGATTCTCAGCGTCGCTCTGCTCGGCACTCCCTTTTTCATGGGACAAGCCGCAACCCAGGGAGGCGGCGGTTGCGGATGCTCGGATACCAATGCCACCGGCATCTCTGCAAATCCTATCGATCAGATTGCGAACAATGCGGCAGCAGGCGGCTCCGGCGACGCAACGAGCCCGACCGCCCCGGCCTCGGACGTCTGCACGGCGGACGATATTTCGGGTTCGGTTCAGACGAGCGGCTGGTCTCAAGCGATTGCGTCCGATTTCGGCCGGCCGGTCGACGGCGAATGCAAGAACGTCTGCTCGAGCGATTCGACTCACACGCCCTGGACGCTTCACATTCATTTGAGCGGGACTTTTTTCTCCGAGGATAAGGACTATTCCTTCAACTTCCTGAAGGACGAGTGGAAAGACAAAGTCATTTCCTTGGAGGCCACGAGAGACGCCGCGGATCCGGAAGGTTGTCCGGTCCGGGAAGAAAAGCCCTGCTGGCGGACCTGCTCGGGCGAATGCCTTCCGTTCGAGACCCCGGTCAAGGACGGCGACACATTGACCAAGGAAGGCGAGGCCGTTCTCACGAGTTATTTGAACGACATGTGTCAGATCGGTCTCACGGTCGCTGATTTCAGCAGCGGCGACTTCAACTCAAAACTGAAGGCCGCGCTGGACAAGTCTTCTCTGAAAGATTTTGTCCAATGCGCCGAGGGCCTCTTGCTCACGGGCACGCAGGTCATCCCCTGGGTGGAGTCGGTTCTGAACGAAGGACTTCTCACGGATGAAAAGGGCGTCGCCTACACACCGGATCAGGTCTATCGATGCGTCAAGAAACAGCTCTTCGACAACGCCTCAAAGGCGGAACCCCCTCCGACCGCCGCCGCGCCGGCGGCCGCTCCGTCGCCCTAGAGTCTTTATTTCCCGAAGGCTAAGACTAAAAGAACGACGAAATTGGCGATCGGAACCATCATGAGGACGCCCCACCATTTCGGCTTGCCGCGCTTCTCGGCGATGGCCATCCACACCATGATGATGATCACCAAATTGACGATCGGGATGAGGAATAGAATGATCCACCAGATCGGCTTTGCCGCGAGCTGGAGGAGAAAAATGATGTTCGCGATGGGAATGAGAGACATGATCAATCCCGTCTTGAACGGTTGACCCATCTTCTCGCCGATTTTGGCCATACAGAACGCGAAGAACACCCACGCGACGACGTAGACGATCAAAATGCCGACGCCGAGCCCGGCGGCCATCGCCGGTTGGAGCTGCTGAACTTGGTCTGGATTCATGATCCCTCCTGGTTTGTTTGAAGGGTACCCTTAGCACAGTTCGCAACGGGAGGCACCATGTCTTCTTCAGGACCGTGAACCAAGACGTGAAACGCCGTTTCTACAATCTCATAAAAGCCATGAATTGGACGGCCGACACCCGTTCCGAAAAGAAGCTTCTGAAATGGCGCTCCCGCGTTACGGGGGAGAAGAGCTGGAAAGAGTTTTGGTATACCGACAAGAGAGTATTGATGAGGTTCTGGTGGTCCTCTTCATCCTGCCATTCCGGATGCAATCCTTTTTGCATGACGGCGACACCGCCCTGCACGAGGTTGTCGGACAACGTGTCGAAGAGAGAATCGATGAGGGCGTCCGAGTGGATCGCGAGGACCATGTGCGCTTTCGCCCGCCTGACTTTTTCGAAATCCCCTTCTCGCCCCAGATGGAGATTCACGCGATGCCCGCCCCAAGGGATCTTCTCATAGTACCGCGGTATGATTGGATTGTAATGAATGTCGTAGATGTCGATGACCCCTGGGACTCCCGTCTTGATGCTCAGCTTCGCCAAGAATCTTAAGGCGTAGAGCGGGTCGGTCCTCGACAAGCTCGGCCCGAAAAGAAGGACGTGCGGCGGCGTATCCGCGGGGATCAACGACGCAAGATGGCCGACGACTCGGTCCTCCATCGCCCTCAACCCATCGCTCACCGGCAGTTTCCTGGGTTCCAGATCGTATTCATGGGACAGTACCAGTTCGTCTTGGGAAACGGGCGTCTCGGGAGCGATGGAGGACGTCATGAGATCCAGGATCTGCGCCTGCTGGGCTGCCGTAACGGCCGAAAGATTGGCAAGTGAGCTGGCTGTCAGATCGAGTTGCATAGAACATCTCTTCGGCATTTTCATCATTTTGTTGCCGATTTCGTTTCATGCATGAATGAGGCTATTTTAATCAGAAATTTATCGGAAAATTTTCTCCGCAATGTCCCTAAAAGTACCGAGATCCCTGTCTAAGATATAGATTTATGACCAGTCTGCATTATCTTGGCGTTTGAGAGTATCATGTCCGTATCATGGGAGGCGACCTTGCTAAACGTAAATAAAATCAAAGCATTAGCTGTTGTTTTGGCACTGACTTGTACCGCGAATGCCTGGAGTGCCGGTAAACAAGGCGGAGGTAGCAGTCACGGAGGGGGAGGACGCAGCTCCGGAGGGGCCAGTCATGTGGGTCCTCAAGGAAGTTTCGGAGGAAACCGCAGCAACTTCGGATCTTCCCATCAGGGAAGTCAGCAAGGAACCTTTCAAAGGGGTTCCCATAGCAATTTTCAAAGCAGCCGACCGTCGTTCAACACGAATAACACCACCAAGAGAAACGACATTTACGATTATACGCATCGGCAGCCGACGAATGCCAGACCGATGAGTTCAAAACCGACGTCTATGAGACCAACGAGTCCGGCGCAAACGAATCAGGGGCAGGCAAATCGAAACTTTAAACCCGACCGTTCCTTCCAAGACCGGGGCCACGTCCAAGGATTCGACAACCAACGAGGCCATCAGCAAACTCAAGGAAGCAACCCACATCAATTCGGCAGTACCAATCGACCAACGACGTCCTTTCACTACGCTCCCAATCAATCCTTTCATAACGCGCCCAACCGCACGCAGTTCACCCGATCCGGAAATCGCTTCGAAATGAGGCGGCCCGACGGCTCGCGGACGATTCGGAGCCGCAACGGCATCATTCACGAACGCCCGTTTGAAAGAAACCACACCACATACGTCCGGAGGACTTACATTCGAGACAATTACGTCTCCGTCCGACATTACACCGTCTCCTACTGGGGACACCGGCCGTTCTATTGCTACACGCCTTACCGCGTCTATCCCGCGCCCTTCTATGGCTGGGTCTGGAGGCCTTGGGGTCCCGTTTCTTACTCGTGGGGGTGGTACGATGAACCTTGGTACGGCTATTATGGTTATTATTGGCACCCTTACCCCGTCTATTACGGGCCTTCTTTTTGGCTGACGGATTTCGTCATCTCCGACATCTTGGCCGCCGCTTATGCCGAAGATCGCGCGGAAAATAACGCCCGGGCTCAGGCCGCGGCGAATGCAGCCATCGACGACAAGATCAAGGCTCAGGTACGCGAGGAAGTGGAGGCCGAACTCAAGGCGCGCAAACACCAGCAATCCGTTCCCATGGATCGGGCCGTGTCTTCCGGATATGTCCATGTGGTCACCAAGGACATGGATGTCGCCGTCGCCTCGTCCAACGAAAGCTGCGCCCTTTCCTCAGGCGATATCGTCAAAATCTCCAAAACCCCGAGCAAGGACGACGAGGTGGTGGCGATGACGGTCGTAACCTCCAAGAGAGGCGGATGTCGCCCGAATACCCATGTTCTGATGTCCCTGGATGACCTGCAGGACATGAAGAACCATTTTTCGGAATCCATCGATAAGGGGTTGGAGAAACTCCAAGAACAACAAGGCAAAGGAGGACTTCCCGCCGCGCCTCAAGACGCGCAAGCAGCGCCCCAAGAAACCTTGACTCCGGCGGAAAAGGCTGCGGCGGTTCAGGAAGCCAAAGAGGCCGCCCAGGAAATGCAATCGCAGGACCCCGCCGAAAACCAATCGGCGGCGCCCCAGTCTTACTAAAGACCTCATCTCGGCTGACTCTCATTGCGGAGCATCGAGGGATTGAATGGGCCTGGTCGCCTTTCGATCGCCCAAGAGAATCCCATAGATGTGCTCCGAACGAAGGACGCGTTTCACGTAGCCGCGCGTCTCCGTGAAAGGGATCGATTCGATGAATTCGTCGAGCGGAAGGTCGCCTTGGGAGGCCATCCATCGGGAGACGTTTCGAGGGCCCGCGTTGTAGGCCATCACCGCCAAGGCGGTCTGGTCTCTAAAGAAATCCATCATATCCCGCAAAAAAGAAGTCCCAAGCAGGATATTGGACGAAGGAACTCCGAGGCCCCCGCTTGACAAGGGGACACCCAGCCGGTGCGCCTTGATGCGCGCCGTTGCCGGCATCAACTGCATCAAGCCAACGGCGCCTGCGTGGGAACGCACGCCGCGCAAAAACAAAGATTCTTCGCGCATGATCGCCTCGATCAGCCCCTGCGGCAACCGATTCGTTTCCGAGGCCAGTTTGACGTCCTTAGGATACGCAAGCGGGTACAGGGCCCGGGTCAGCGGATCGTCCTTCTTCAGATTGATGTCGAAGACCGATTTATCGAGGGACTCCGTCGCCATCTCGAGGGCGCGGTTGGAATCGCCCGACTCCATCCAGCGTTGGGCGATCAGCTCGGGCCTCTCCTTGGCGATCTCGGGATGCAGATGGGTCAGGTAATCCAGGACGTCGCTCGCGGCCTCATGATCCTCCTTACGGTTCAGTTCGTCGACCTCGCGAAAGGCATCGGCCGTGGATCGATCCGAAGGGAAAGAGGTCTTCTGCTTGGCGATGGACGGAGTTGCCGGCGGCTTGCCGAGACGGCCCTCCGCAAGGACGGCGTAAAAGGAGAAGGGGTAACTCTTAATGACCTTACTGTATGCCGCGGCGGAAGACCCTCCCAATTTCTTTTTGGAAAGAATCTCCGCAATGCGCGCCTTCCAGTACAAGGCTTGCGGCTGGGCCTCCGTGCCGATGGACCGCGTGGAAACGATCCGGTCCAAAAGGTCCAAGGCCTTTTCATAGTCTTTGTCTTGATAGGCGGCAAAGGCCTCATCCCAAAGATACTTTTCCTTCATGTCGCCTTCGGGAAGTTCTGAGAGATGCTGAAGGGCGTGAGCCGCCTTGTCGTCTTGGTTTTGCGATTGGAACATCCTGTAGAGCCGGTAATAGGCATCGTCCGTGTACCGTCCATCGGCGGAATGCTTGGCCAACAGTCTAAAGGCGGCCTCAGCCGCGTCGTAGTGCCTGAGCTCGGATTCCATCAATCCCTTCCAATAAAGCGCGCGCGTCAGGATTTTCCCGTCGCAAGCGGTCGGCGTGATCCAGCCCAAGGCCTCCACGGCCTCTTCCTTCCTGCCCAGTTTCTGGAGGGCCGATCCCCATTCAAACAAGGCCCGGCATTTGTCCGGAGGCCGTAGCGCGGCACCTCCGATTTCGCTGGATGTCAGGATTTTAGGGATCGTTTCAAAGAGCGACTTTTCAAAAAGGATATGGAGCCGGGTGGTCTTATCTTCGATTGATACATGGAAACCAGCCGGAACGGCGGAGGCGATTGGGGCCTCAAAGTCCGGAAAGAGGGCCCAGAGCCTTCGCGCCCAATCCTCACGCGGCTTCGACAAGCGAGCGGACGCCGCGATCCCCGTTTCCAGGGCCTTCTTATAGAGCCTCCGATAGAAGGTCTGGTTCTTATTCATGAGATCGACCGGTGGAGGCGGAATAGGTCCGAGAACGTCTTTGAGACGATTCAGGGCCTCCTGAGGCTCGTCTTGATTCAGCTTTGCGCGCGCCAGAAGAACGGACTTCCAAAAATCCCAAACGGAAGGCGAGGCGATGGTTTGCAGACTCTCTTCCGCCTCGGCATTGAGCCCCTCTTCCAGAGCCTCTTCCGCCCGGACGAGGGCCTCCTGCGCGCCCTCCTTGGCCCCAAGGACGGATGATTGGACTAAAAAGACGATGAATAGGAATGAAATGAACGGTTTCAAATGTCCTCTTCGTGTTACCCTACAAAAGGCCTAGCCGACATACAACGTAAGGCATGAAAAATATTTTATCACCGAGTGATTGTAGTCTTTCGCAATTCCATCTATACTAACGCCACTATGACAGAATATAAAATTTCGGATGAAATCGTTAGCTATTGCACGAAGTGCAAACTCGAGCTGAACAGCCGGGTCATTCGCGTGGAAGAGGGGAAACCCAAGAAGGTTCTCTGCCTCACCTGCAACAACGAGCATGCCTACCGCAAGTCCGCTCCCGCCAAGGCCGGTACGGGAAAGGTGCGGAAGACCCGATTGTCCGTCCTTAAGGAGGATCAAGACGCGGAATGGCGCGCAAAACTCGACCGGCGGGATAAGACCCCAAAGGCTTACGCCATGGATAAAGTTTATCTGCTGGATGATCACGTCGAGCATCAACTCTTCGGCGTGGGGCTCGTGGTCGGCGTGATCGCTCCCGACAAAATCAACGTCTTTTTCCAGGATGGGGTCAAGATGATGAAATGCGGCGTCATGGCATGACGCCGGGTGCCAGATCCTATCTATTTCAGCCGTTCTAGAATAATCGTATCCGATGGACTCTAGGGCTGATGTGCCGTTGAAGGACATTTTAAAGACAATTTCTAGAGACCAACTCGCGCAACTGACCGTGCGGCGTTACGAAGGATCGGTGTGTCTGGTCGCTACCCCTCACGATCTTGATCAGGCGCGCCGCGCGTTCCGCCGGGAACACATCGTCGGCGTGGATACGGAAACGCGGCCCGCGTTCCGCGTCGGGGAAAGCCATCTACCTAGCCTCATGCAGGTTGCAACTTCTCGTGCCGTTTATTTGTTTCATTTGAAACACAAGGACCAAGATTGCGCTGATACGCTAACGGAGCTTTTGGAAAATCCCGCGGTCGCCAAGGTGGGCATCGGGCTGATGCATGATTTTTCCAAACTCAAGTTGCGCTTCCCGTTTGAAGAGAAAAATGCGGTCGATCTCACTACGGCGGCTCGCAAGCACGGCATGGAACAAACGGGTGTGCGCAATCTCGCCGGTATATTCCTCGGCTTTCGCGTTCCAAAGGGACAAAGCACGTCGAATTGGGGCCGCGCGGAGCTGACGCAGAATCAAATCATCTACGCGGCCACGGATGCATGGGTTTGCCGGGAATTATATCTGTGTTTTCAGAAGAAGGGATTTCTCGAATGAGAATTATTCTAGATCCTAAAGGACTTCCCATATAAGATAGCGGCTGAATTCACCACTCTATGAAACCAGCTAAAAAGACGAAAGCGCGCCGAAAGGGCATCAAAAACTTTGACGTCGACTTCGATGTCATTGTCGTCGGCGGCGGTCCTGCGGGCAGCACCTGCGCCCACGATCTCGTGAAGAAAGGCCTGCGCGTCTTGATCCTAGACGGCGCCAAATTTCCCCGCGTCAAGCTGTGTGCCGGGTGGCTCAGCCCGCCGATTTGGGACGTGTTGGGGATTTCACCTCAAGAATATACTCGGGGACTCTGGGAGTGGAACAAGGGCCATATCTCCTACGCCGGAAAAAACTACTCGTTGCCGTCGACGGGGTATTTTATCCGCCGCTATGAGTTCGATGACTTTCTCCTCCGGAGGAGCAAGGCCACGATTGTCGAGGGACACTTTGTGCGCCAGATCGAGAGGGACGACGCGGGCTATTGGGTTGTGGACAAACAATTTCGCGCCAAATATCTCGTGGGGGCCGGCGGCAGCCACTGCCCGGTGGCCAGGGCCTTGTTTCCGAAAAAGTCGGACGCGCCCGCGGGTACCCAGGAGAGGGAATTTGAGGGAAATCTAAAACAGATCGCCGCCTGTCGTGCCGGCAAGGACGGGGAGCCGCAGCTTTTGCTCCACGACGATTTGAGGGGTTATTCCTGGAACGTCCCGAAATCCGGTTGGTTGAACGTCGGAACGGGGACTTTCGAGCCGAGGGAAGTCTTGCCCGCGTGGCGCGCGGCCCGCTCCTTCTTCGAAGGAAGTGACAAGGGAAATGGCCGAAAAAATGGCCTGAAAAATAAAAAGACGGGAACGGTACCACGTTCCTGCCGCCCCATGCTCGACGAGATGAAGGGGCATGGTTACTATGTCTATGCCCCGGATCATCTGGAACACTGCCAAAAGGACACCGCCTTCCTGATCGGCGACGCGGTCGGACTCGCGCAGCCGACGACCGGCGAAGGGATTCTTCCGGCCGTGCTTTCCGGGAAACTGTGCGCGGAGGCGATTATTGCCGGCAAGCCCGAGAGCTACCGTCGACGGCTGCAAAACCACCCGATCATCAGGGATTACCGCGTCCTCTATGCCGGTCGAGAGCTGGCCCTGAAAATTTTGGCCGGTGTGGGACCCGAGCGACTGCTCCGTTTCCGTCTCCTGCATCTCCCCGTTGTCATCCTCTTCGCGGCCCTTTTTTCAGGCAAGCCCCTCCCCGGCCGCCGCCTTCTCGAAAAGGTCGTCGCACTCGAGCGCCTCGTCCACGGCGCCGTCTCCCTGCCGCTGGGTTGGATGAGGTCAAAAAAATCCGGTCAGGCAGAAGAAACTATTCGGTGAAATACAAAGATCGTGGCCTTTTTGATTATCGTCGTCGCGGTGCTTGCTTTGATCCTGATTCGGTTCGCGATCGCTTCGCGGAGCGGAAGACGCCGCAGGATTCTTCGCTCAAGGCCTTTTCCGGCCGAATGGAAAGCGATTCTGGAGAAGGACAGTTCTCTCTATCGGGCCCTGCCGTCCACCCTCAAGAAGGACCTTCATGGATTAATCCACATTTTTCTGGACGAGAAACGTTTCGAGGGATGCCAAGGACTGGAAGTGACCGAAGACATGAAACTCGTCATCGCCTGTCAGGCCTGTCTGCTCCTCGTCAATAAACAAGCGAATTAAAAAAATCGACTGTATCCGACGCTCGCGACCATCCTCGTGTATCCGAGCGCCTATCTGGCGCCGGAACGATTGGCCGTTGGATGCAATCAAGTGATCGAAACGCATGAGGCGCGCTCGGGCGAATCTTGGAGCCGCGGCAGCGTCGTGCTCGCGTGGGATCACGTGCGCGAGGGTTCAAGAGACCCGGATCTCGGCGAGAATGTCGTGTTGCATGAGTGCGCCCATCAGTTGGATCAAGAAGACGGCGCCTCCGATGGAGTCCCCCTCCTGAAAACACGCGGGCACTATGCGCGGTGGGCAGACGTCTTGAAGCGGGAATATCAAGGCCTCCAACATGATCTCGCAAAAAATAACCCCACCCTCCTCCGGGATTACGCCGCCGTGAACGCCGCGGAGTTCTTCGCCGTGGCTACGGAGGTTTTTTTTGAGAAACCTCATGCGACGAAGCGCCTGCATCCGGAGCTTTATCAGGAGCTTCAAGGTTATTATGGCTTGGATCCTGCCGAATGGACCGCATCCCTTGAATCTCGGGATGAAAATAAATAGAAACATTAATATTACGTAGTCGATAAGAAACACGCTGGAGGTTTCTATGATCATTGGCATCAACTCATGGGTCGGTTTCGCCGTCATACCGGGAGAGCAGATGTTGCAAGGGGCGGGCTCGATCCTCGACAACGCGCTGAAAACCTTTCAAATGACCGGCGGACTTCCCGGAGCGGCCAAACCCGAAGACGCCGTCCAATTCGCAAAATCCTTCGCCTCGCAACTCAGGGGCCTAGACAAACTTCCCGACCAGATCGTCCGCGGATTCCCCCATATTCACTCGCAGCTCTGCGCCCAATCCGCCGTCGTCCCCATCGGTCTTCACGCCGCCTTTGATTCTTTTCAGACTCAGCCGACCGTCGCGGGGGTCATCAAGTACTTCAACACGCTGGCGCAGGTCCTCGCCGATGAATCCTTGAAACGCCCCTCAAAACCGCCGAGGAAATAAAAGGACCGTGATGACCGGATCTTCCCAAGCCTATCAAGTCGTCTCGGGTCTCTTGATGAGCCTCGAAAGGGGGCTCGTCCTTCAGGAAGACCAACCCGCCCTCACGGGATTCCTGCTGGAGGGACAGATCGTTTCCGAACGGCTGATGGAGTCCGCCGAGACGATCGACCTCAACGGAACCGATGAGGCCCGCCTCTCGTTTCAGTTGCTTCACAAGGGCCGCGTCCGATTCCACCAAAGAGACGCTCCTCCCACCCTGTTGGGCGGCGGGGCGATCGACGTCGTGACGCACGGTCTCCTGACGGCCTTGGAAGGCGGCGATGGCGAGACGCGGGGAAACTGCTTCGAGAGGCCCGTCAAGCAGGTCATGAAACTGGCCGAGGTGGCGTGGACGCTTTATACGTCGGCGGACCTCCCGAGGACCCTCTTCTTTCGGAGTCCGGATTCCTGGAAAAGCCCCGAAGATCCCGAGTACTGGAGGTGGATCACACTCGCCGAAAAACACGAGAAGGCTTGGCGGCTTCGCCTGAGCGCCCTCCTGCTCGACCCTCCCGACTACGTCGCCTGCGCGGTCCGGAACCTGAACAAAGCTTCCATGGAGTCCAAGGCCGAACTCGTCTGGGGCATCCGCAGGACGGCCGATCATTATGCGGCCCTTTGCAAGAGCGGAGAGGACGTCTTCAAAAATATCGACGCCGGAAATTCCTGGGACTTCGAGGCCCAGTTGCTGTCGGCCGATGATTTTTAGCGCCTTCGGAGATCGTTCGCCCCGAGGCGGCCCCTCCGCTCCGCCCTCATGGACTCGAATTTCTTCTGCTGCTCGGGGGTCAGAATCTTACGAATTTCCTCGCGCGTGGATTCCCGGATTTCCTGAAATCGCGGCCGGATCTCCCGATTCAGGTCGTGGAGCTTTTCGCGTTTGTTTTCCAGAATCACCGTGAGCTGATCCCGCTGCTCCGGCGTCAGGTCGAGTTGACGGCTGAAATGTTGGACTTGCCTCCGGAGTGAAAAGTCATGCCCGTGGAATCTCAAAACGCCCGCGACCACAAACGCTCCGAGCAGGAGGCCGGTGATCAGGGCGACCGTCACCTGTTTCCATTGAATCGTCATAAATCTCCTCCCGATTCGTCTTCTGATTTGTCTTCTGATTTCTCTAGGGCAAACTGCAAGACCTCGTCCGGAGCGGGACTCTTGGATGCGTCCGCTTGGTATAGCCACCGCGAGACCATCGGGTCTTGAATATCGGCGAGCAGATAGGATTCGATCGAAACCGACGGTCCCCACGCAGCCGTCAGGACAGCAAAGAGAACGGTGGCGAATCCGAACCCTAAGGCCGGGATCTTCCAAAGATTCCACCAGGGGATTTTTGATTCTTCTCCCTCCCGAGTCTTCTGAGTCTGGCGAATTTGGGACATCACGCCTTGAACGAACCTCTCGCTGGGAGGTGGTGTCGGAATGTTTGAGAGCGCTTTGCCGATCGGTTCCCAGTCGTCATTCATGGGCATAGAGACCTCTCTTTTTCGCTATCTTCAAGGCGGTCTGGCGTGCTCGCCGGAGGCGCGATTTGACGGCATCCAGGGAGCAATCGAGGACACGGGCCGTTTCCTCATAAGTGAGCCCCTCGACTTCGCGCAGAACCAACACGTTACGATCCTCCGCCGAAAGGGCGCCGAGGAGTTTCCGGAGACGCTCGCCCGACTCGAAGGACACGGCGGAGCTTGATAAGGGATCGGGAAGATCGTCCGGCAGCGATTCGGTCGGACGGCGGCCGCGCGAGCGAAGGACATCGGCGCAATGGCGGAAGGCAATACCGTAGATCCATGTCGGGAAGGCTGCGTCTCCGCGATAACTTTTTAGGCCGCAATAGGCTTTGAGAAATACCTCCTGCGCGGCGTCCTCGGCCGACACGGGGTCGGAGAGGAGGGCGGCGCAGAGCCGGATCAGCCGGGGATGATGCCGGCGGACCAGCTCCGCGTACGCCTCCCGATCTCCGTCACGGACCTTTTGGATGATCTCGCGGTCTTCGATGATCGTCTCCGCCTTTATTCGACCCTCTAATGCCCCTGGTGCTTTTCCTTCATCTGCTCGAACTTGGTCCTCTGCTCCGGCGTCAAGAGAGCTGCAATGTTCTTGCGCGTCTCTTCCCGCAGCGCGTGTACCTTCTCATGCAGGCTCTCAAAGGCCGCGCGGATCTTGGCCTCTTGATCGGGCGTCAGATTCAGCTCGCTTTTGAGATGCTCGACCCGCCGGTCTTCATGCTGCTGCCACTCGACTTTCTTTCCGTCACCCGTGTGGCCGGGTTTGTATTCCGCATAAACCCACGTGGTCGCTATCAGTCCGGCGGCCGCGAGGCCGATGGTGATGATCTTCTTCATAGAATCTCCTTTTAACCTATAGACGCCGCCAAGGTCTGAAAAGTGTCATTTTTCTTTCCTGAATAAGATGCGATAGACTAAGAGTGTGAAACTCCTCGCCATACGGAAGACGAGACCTTTTCTTTTCATGGGAGCGCTCATACTGACCCTCCTCGTCGAGGCGACGGGACAGGGTGGGACGAAGATGCAGCCTCAGGCATGGCAACCCCTCGCCTCTACGACGGGACATTTTAGCATTCTCATGCCCGGCGCGCCCGTCCTGGAACACAGCGTCGAAAAGAGCTTTCTGGGGCTGATTCATTCGGACATCTATAAGGTGGACACCGACAAGGGAGAGGAGTTCAGCATCGAGTTTGTGAGGGTCCCGGCGGTCGCCCTGTTTTTTGTCGGAGGGAAGTCGATCCTGAACCGGTCAAAAAAAGGCCTTTTGAAGGATGAAAGTGGCGAAGCGGTCGCACTTTCACGCGTTCCGTTCGGTGAAGGAATGGGGGAGGAGTTGATCTACAAGGCCAAGGGCAAAGACGGCGCGCCTCTCATGGGGATGGCCCGTTTCTTGATCCTGAAGAGAAACCTGTACATCCTGGCCGTGACCGCCTCGCCCAGTCAATGGGACAAGAGCCGCGCCGAAGAGTTTCTGAATTCGTTCGAGATCCTGCCGACTGATGGAAAGTAATCGCGGAGAGAGTTATAGTGCTCGCGACGCGATAAATCCTTAAACTGGAGGGCAGGCCGTGGAGCTTCCGGAGAGAACAAGGCCGATTTCGGAGCTGAAGATCCCGAGGATCATCCAGCGTACCGATGAGGGGCATGTGGACGCCTACGTTATCGAACACGAAGAGGTCATGGACACCTTCATGCCTTGGGTCGTTCACCCGATGGCGGAAACCTTGCATTTCTACGGCTATATGAACCACGAAGGCCACGTCCACTGGGAAATCAACCAATCCAACTTCGACCCCAAAAAATACATGAATATCCGTTCCCTCCTAAGGCCCCGCTTTTACTACGAGGCCTTGGCCAAGGAATTTATGGGATGCAGCCTCATTCACAACGAAAAGAGGCTCATTGCGGGAGGACACGCCATCTTTGATTTCAAGACGAAGGAGGCGCACCTCCTGAATCTGATCATTCTGCCACGAAAACTCCTGTCCGACGTCGATCCCGAGATCCGGCGCCACGCCGTCTTTATATTCCAAGAAATCTTCGATTTTTTCGCCGCCCGAATCGGCGGCCTATCCGCCCGCACGGAGAGCCTGACCATCCCGGATAAAAAGATGCGGGCCCTAGGATGGGCGCCGGTGAAGCTCAAAGGGATCCCGTGGATCAAGAAGCGCTGGGAACTCCTGAAGAAATGGTGGCCAATCTCCCTCAGAGGTCTCCAGAGGAGTTACACGAAAACGTTCGATGATTTTGGGAGGTCGATTCCGCCGATCGAAGAATGGCGGCCTCATAAGGATTTCTGCGCGTCCCGAATCATGAGAACCACCTCTTCCGATTGAGTCTTTCAATGATAGGCGGACGCAAGCCGTTCCCGAAGGGGTTGACCCAGGCAATGGTTATAAGCCATATTACCCTCTCACTGTTTTTAACGTCATTAACAACGGTATGTAACAAAGGATAGACAAGATGAAATCGGTCACAGAGTTCCCAAGTCACATTTTAGTTAGGGGTATCGAGGCCAAGACGGCACTCGCAGCCGAAGGCAAGACGCCTGAAGAAATTCAAGCGAGCTTAGGGGTCACCTTTAAGTACGAAGGCGATAAGCTGAAGCATTTTCTCAACGCCCTTGATGTCGCGGCTCAAAACGCCGGACTTTCTCGTTTGGTTGTCATGAGCCTGGCTGAGGGTGAAAAGGCCCCGGCTAAAGCGCTTAAAGTCGAAGAGGTCTATTACGTTCCTGAATTCCGTGTCTTGGCACAACCCCAACAACCAAGCCGCGACGGTAGAGGCGGCCACGGCAGAGGCCGCCAGGGTCGTGGCGGTGGCGGCCGCAGTGGCGGCGGCCCCAAAGAATCCCCATGGGGACTTTCGCCCGAGCAAAAGGCCGCTAAAAAAGGCGGCGGTAAAGGCGCCGGCGGTGCCTAGCCACGCGCGCTCACAATCTGCTCAATTTTATACTTTAGATTTTGGGTCTTGGACTTTGGTCATCTAATGATGATGCCCACCGGCACCATGCACATGGCCGTGCTTCATCTCTTCGGCAGTCGCTTCCCGAATTTCCACAATCTCAACATCGAAGGTGAGATCGACGCCTGCCAAGGGGTGATTGGCGTCGAGAACGGCATGGGTGGCCGTGATCTGGGTGACCATAAAGGGCGGGCTATTCTTATCGGTGGTGATTTGGAACTGTTGTCCGACCTTAAGGTCCTTGACGGGTATTTTTTCGAAAGGGACGTCCATGACGAAGCGGTCGTCGCGCAGCCCATAGGCCTCCGCCGCGGGAACCTGAATTTTTTTCTTATCCTTCGCCTTGAGGCCTTGAATCTGGCGTTCCAGCCCGGGGATGATTTGCTGGCCGCCCTCCATATAAGTCATCGGCTCATGACCGATGGAGGAATCGAGCGTCTGGCCCGAAGGATCGATCAGAGTATAATGAAAAGATACGACACGTGGGTTCATGAACCGTCACCGGCTCCATTGGGAGGCCTTCCATGAAATGGAAGACGGCGTTGTGACTATGACCATTTCGACTGATGGGTAATCAAAAATTGTTTTGACTGGTTTTTTAATGTTTCGCGTCTTAAGAAACGACGCGCACGCCGCTGGCTTGCGGACCTTTTTTTCCTTCAACAACATCGAACTCTACCTTCGTTCCTTCTTGAAGGTTGGCGCCACCTGTGTCGTTAGCATGAACGAACACGTCTTTGCCTCCGTTGTCGGGAGTAATGAAGCCAAAACCTTTGTCTGTATTGAAGAACTTCACGGTACCTTTTTGCATATAGCCTCTCGCTTAATATAAGTTAAGGGCGGCACCTTGCCACCCGTAGCCAGAGAAGACC
>Ga0315281_10006155_pt1 | contig 17114 bp, 14 predicted proteins | sample YL17G07_0_MG_FD_204540 | JGI IMG/M metagenome (GOLD analysis project Ga0315281, IMG submission 204540) | Sediment microbial communities from Yellowstone Lake, YNP, Wyoming, USA - YL17G07_0 | ecosystem: Environmental > Aquatic > Freshwater > Lake > Sediment | place: USA: Wyoming | collected...
ACCACAAATATGTTGTCCTTTTGTTTGTTTAACATCAGCACCACGCCGTAAAAAAGCATTTGTTACCATTTTTTTAGGGTGTTTACTTGCTTCCTTTCCAACTGATACAAAAGATGTCTTTATTGGCGTTGTCCCTTTAGGTAGTATTTCGCCAACAATTCTATTAAGAACTGCGGTTGATACATTGTGTCTCCCGCCATGATGAGGAATTTGGTAAAACTTAGCATTGGGCAAGTCTTGTCCATAAATATCAGCATAATCTGCTGCATGAGATAATCCTCGTATTCCTGCATCCCCGCATAAAAAGATACCTCTATCATCTATACTGGCATATAACACTGCACTACTTTCATTATCAGCGGAAGTTTCTACATCATCTCGCAATGTTTCAATATGCCAAGCTTCTTTAGCCCAATCAACAATATTTTGAATGGCATCAAAAGCTTTCTCTGCAAATGATTCTTCAGCAATAGTTTTTGCCTCTGGAGTTTTGCTAAATTCAGGGAGAAGAGTATGCAAATACCAATCTTTTGATGGGGATAGAACGGTAAAATCTCCGATTTTACTTCCTTGGTATGGTTCGTATATTTTTATTCCCTTTTTGGTAGCTATTTCTTCTAAAGCCCACGCATAAGGCATTTTATCTTTGAATCTTTGGGCAAGGCTATTTTCGGTTATTCTTTCATCTTTGAAATGGTCTAATACCTCTCCTGCATGAATCCAAGGTCTATGAATCCAAAGTTCTCCAATAGTAAGTTCTTCCATTACAACGGATAGTCCAGAAGCATGGTCTTGGTCGGGGTGTGAGTTGACTAAAAAATCAACATGAGTAGTCTCGTAGTGTTTTTTTATATGTTCAACTAATGCTTTTCCTGATTCTTGAGTTCCACCATCGTACACCATAACACGCCATTCATTACCATCACCGTAGCGAACAGCAATAGCATCCCCACTTGTATCACCATTTCCAACTGGCAAAAAATCAATTTCATATTGTGTAGGTGTATTCATGTTGTAACCTTTCTTAAGAAATTAAAAGACTAAGATAGGGATTTTTTACATTTTTTCAAGTCAGTATTTTTCTTGTGACTCGGCTTTAGTTTCTATGAGCTTTTCGATATGTTGGCATTGCCATTTTTCCCACCCGCAAGATTTCTATATATTTATATAAAAACATAAATACAGTATTTATGTTATAATTTAAAAGTGTTTTAATGTAAATATAATATTTATATAAAAACATAAAAAGTATATTTGCATAAAAACAGTATTTATATAAAATCTCTCTATGCCTTTAATAATCACGCTTGCCCATCAAAAGGGCGGGGTGGGAAAATCCACCCTCTCGCTAAATCTCTACGGGTATTTCTCCCAAAACGGCTATAAATGCGTTCTGGTAGATATTGACCCTCAAGGCTCAATAACATCACTTCTACAAGTCTTTGACGAATCTGGCAGTGTCGAACTGATAGAACGCACAAGTTTTAAAAGCTATGCGGAACTTGAGGAAAAAATAGCGGGTTTCGATATTGTTCTGATAGATACGCCTCCGTACCTATCGAAAGAACTCTATGAGTGTCTGGCAATTTCTCATTTTGTCCTGATACCTTGCAAGGCTTCGCCGTTTGACGCTCTCGCGGTCGTTCAGACATTGGACTTTATCACAGAGGAAAAAAAGAAAAACTCTCTGCTTTCTTCGGCAATTGTTCTAACTATGACGGTCGCTAATACAACACTCCCGCAACAAATACGGGAAAGTCTCCAGAAACACGGCGTACCAATATTAAACACTGAAATAAGAAATAGAATTGCTTATGCTCGGTCGTTATTATTTGCTGGGCATGTCGTAAATGATGAAGCGAAAAGTGCGAAAGAAGAAATAGCAAATCTGGCGAATGAAATTATTAAACTACTTTCTAAAAAATTCTAAATTATGGCAACAAGTACACAACAAAAAGATGATATAAAAAACCTACTCGGTAAAATACCATCGGCAAACAATAAAAAATCAAATCCTATTATTCAAGAAATAGCTCAAACAGAAGAAAGGAAAAAAACAGGGCGAAAAAATCACAGAAGAGAAGGAATAAAATATGTTCGGATTAGTCCAGCAATTCCAGAAGAATTGAAAATAGAAATGGATATAGCGATTAAATCAACATTGAAGAATAGCTATCCTACAATTGATACTTTTATTGAAGAGGCAATTAGGTATTTTTTGGCAAAACAATAGATACAAATTAAAGCCACTATAAAACCTACGAAACGGGTTTTATAGTGGCTTTTTTTGGTGGGGTGGTTCTTGTGGGTGTTCTCACAAAACAAGCAAGTTAATTGATACAGTTTTTATGTAAATAATATTTTTATGTTTTTATATAAAAACTATTTTTATATATTTAAGGGAATATATACAAGCGGTCTCACTCTCGCACTGTCCAGCGGTGCGGGTGGTTTCTTGGTAGCCCTATTCATCCATCCAACCTGAAAGTAGGCTTTTGAAGGTATCAAAATTGGGTTCTGATTTCCTGACACGATTAAAACCTCTGTATCGTGCATGGTTCTTATTTCGTTGGCGTTCAAAAGATTCTGCTCTCGGTAGTGTTCCATCGTGCTATCAAAGCTTGTCCACTGGCTCACTCGCGTTTTTCCTATGATACGCTCGAAAAATGAGGCGGTCTCTGGGTCGCTTCCCGCATACGCTAGGGCGGTATTAAAACCGCCCTGTATGCTCTGGGCATAATCCCGCCCGTATCGGGCGTTTAATTGAGCTATAGACTGCAACACGATAGATAATGAAACTCTGTAGCCTCGTATCGTGTTTGCGGTACTCACAAAGTTTGGAATTGTGGAATGTCCGAACTCGTCATAGAGAACATATACGGGCAAAGTTTTCTTGGTTGGGGTTTTCCGCATACAGGCATTGAAGACACTGCGAAAAAAGAGGCTGGTCAAAAATGAGTAATATTCTTGATGTTGGGGCGGTGTTATGAAATAGACTACCGTTTTTTCGTCTCTGAATGTGTCCAGTGAAAAGCTAGACTCGGCGGTAACTTTGGCAATATGGGCTTGTCTCATCGCACTGAGTGCCGTGATTCCATTGAGTACAAAACTTTGTACTCCCTCTTTGTTTCCTGTCAAAACTCCCTGCCACTCATTCCAGAGCCTGGTATCTCTTGGGTCGTCTGGGTCTATAGAATACCTCGCCATAAATCCATCAAGCTTGCTTCCGTCTTCTCCAAAATTCTGAAACAGATAGTACAGGTTGGCAAGCGTGTTATAGGCGGGGTTCTCTCGTCCTGCATTTCTGAGGCAAGCAAGAAATACGGACACAAAGCGGATTGCACCACTCGCCCAAAAGTCGCCGTTTCCGCTACTCTGGTTTCCTCCCTGCTTTCCTGCCTTGATAAGAATCTCCGCTATCTGGTCTAGCTCGATGTCGTTCTTGGCTTCTGTGAGCGGATTGAAAGTATGTGAGCGGTCTAAATTTTCGGGGTCTATCACAATGACACGAAAGCCGTTTGCTCTCATATATCCGCTGGTGGCTTCGTACACTTCGCCCTTTGGGTCGTTTACGACTACCGAACAAGGGCATTTTGCTCTCTCCAGAACATTGGGGATAATATAACGGCTGGTTTTCCCTGCTCCTACTCTCGCCACTACGCAAACATTTTGGAAACTCTCCCGTTCTGCCAGTTTCAAACTTTCGCCGTCCAAAAGTAGCCCTGTGTTTCGGCTGTTCAATCGGTCGCGGTAGTCGCTCGGTTTTGCTAGGCTTGCTCCCTCACTTCGACTCAAAAGCTCCTTTCTGAAAAGAAAAGCAAGCAATAAAGGAATCATTTTGAAAGGGAAAAATAGGATTTTTATGAGTTCCATAATTGGTTTTGAGTTGATTATGATTTTTTCAGTGGTGTTTGTGCTGACTCGATAGCTGTTTCGTGGTGCTGGTTTCCCGTTGCCGTTCGATGGCTATTTCATTCATTCGCTCTTTGGCTTCGGTGTCTATTTCTTTCGGGGTGGCTTTGGCTTGCTTCCGCTCGTCTCGAATTTTTTGCCTTGCCTCACTTCTTTCTTGGTGCTTGGCTTTTAGCCGTTGGGTTTTGTAGCCTAAAACCTCGAATACTACAACATCAAAACAAGCAAACATAATTACCTCCAAAATGTTTGTTTCAATTGCTCTATCTGCCTTTTGCTGGCGGGTATCATATCAAGTACAGTTTTTGTGAGTCACGCCATCGCCTCGGCGATCCGGTGTTTGGTACTGGCTATCAAGGCTCGTATTTTTCAAGATTGCTGGTTTTTATTGCTGTTTCGCTGTCCGGTGCTGGCTTGGTTGGTTGCTTTTGCTTTCCGCATTTCCTCCGCTTCTGCAAGTCGGCGTTGTCGCTCCTCTTCCATCTCCCGTTGTATGGGGTTGTCGGTCGGGTGCAATAAAAATTCTTTTGCCACTGTAAAAGGGCTTGTTCCTGTGGTGGCGGTGCTGGCTTCGGTGGCAATATCTTCGCTTGGGTTGGGTATCTGAGGTTTCACGGTTTCTTTTTCCTGTTTTTGCTGGTCTTCTGGTTTGGGGCGTTCCGTTCGTATTGTGTCTTTTGCGTACTGGTTGGTCTTTCTGGCGGTCTCTTGGCTGGTGTTCTGTTGTGTTTTTTGCTGTTGCAAGTTTTCCATCATCCGCCTATCCAGTGCCTCCCACTCCTCGGCAAGTCCTAAAGTGGAAAAGCGGTATTTCGTGCCGTCTTGGTCAATGATTCCGTGCTGTTTCCCGCGTTGGTAGATTTTCAGATTCTCTTTTTCCAGTAGCTCGGTAAAGTGTCGCCCGTCTCTGGCATTCTCAAAGACTCGTTCAAGGGTCTCTTTCATCTGGTCGCGGGTGCTGGTCTTTCCTGCTCTGCGTTTTAGCTCCGCTCCTTTGTTGGATATATGGGCTTTTTGCTCCCGCTGCACTCTCTCTTGGTTGGTCTGGTTCTGGTAGAAAACCGCCTTTTGTTCAAGCTGGGGGTAATTCTCTAAAACCCATTTTTCAAGGCGTGTTTGAATTTCTGCAAAGTCGGCTTTAGTAAACCATTTTCTATTGCTTTGTTCCGCTTCGTTGGCACTAATGACAATATGAAAGTGAAGGTTGTCTTTTTTGTCTTCGTGGAGTACGGCATAGGCAAGATTGTTTTTTGCTCTGACTCTCAAGTATTCAGAAACAATATTTTTGAGTATTGCCCTTTGTTGGTCTTCATCAATATTTTGTGTTCGGGTAATACTAATCACTTCGTGATAGAGATATACGCCGTTTTTTCTAAATTTCAAATGCTGGGCATTCTCTGAAAATTCTTTTTTTAATCCGTCTGTATTTCGACTATAGGTATTATGAAAAATCGAAAAGTTTTTACTTTTTAATTTCTTTTCTGATTCGATATAGTCTATGAGCTGGTCAAAACTGGCATGTTTTCGACTCATGGATTTAATAATCATCTTTTCAATTTCTGGGCTACAAAATCATTGATAGTCTTTTCCATTTTCTGAATCTCAAGTAATAGCCCGTTTTCATCTGCCAATCTTTGGATGGTGTTTGAATGATGGGCTATTTGGTTTATGTTATTCGCGACATTGCGAATCAAAAACCGTAGTTCCTGCAATTCTTCTTTTATGGATTCGGGAATAATTGGCGTTTGCTGGTGATAGGCAAGCGTCATATTTCTGACTAGAGTAGTCGGTTTCACTCCTTCTTTTTTTGCTCTCTTTTCTATTTCCTCATATTCGGCTTTACTAAAGCCTAAAGTGACTCTATGCACTCGGTCTTTATATTCGGATTTGTATTCTTTGTTATAGAGCTTTCTTTTATCTGATATGGTCATATTTCGCTTGAAATTGAAATAAAAAGAGAAAGGATTTACAAACAAAAAAGACTTGTCTTTTTTGTTTGCTGTTGGGGGATTCAATAGGGGGTGTCCCCCTTTGTGGGGTCAAGGGGCAACGCCCTTGCAAGATGAGATTTCGCGAACTTTATAGACTGCCCGTTTTTCGGCAGTCTATAAAGTTCACTGCGAATTCTCAATCTTGCTATGATTCACTGCGAACCTTTAGAGTATAGGGGGAAGTGTGGGGAAGTCAAATTTTTGTGCCTCAATAACTGCTCAAAAAAATACCCGCTATATGCGGGTATTTTTATTATTTCTAACTATCAATATATAAATTTAAAAACTCTGCTGGCTTTAAAATAGCAATGTTTCGATATGGATTTAGAATAAATAAATCTTCATCGCTTGATATAATAATTTCTGCTTGAACTGTCAAAGCTAATTCTAAAAATTTATTGTCGTTTGGGTCTCTACAATCAAAAACTGATTCTTTTACTTCATATAAAGTTGATTGTTCTTGATATAGCTCTATAAAAGAGATTCTATTTTCAAGGCTCAAATATTTATTGAATTTTTCCCGTTGCATAACTGTTTTAAGCTCGGTTAATGTTTCTTCTGATATACAAACATTAAACTCTCGAAGTGCTTTAAAATACGCTTTACTTGGGATTGATTCGATACGAAAAGAAGCACTAATTAAAGTACCTGTATCAATGACAATATTACTTTTATCTGAGTTCATGGACAAGGCGGTTAATATCTTCATCCGTTAAGTTGTTTACCGCTGGGTTTATTTTATCCCGTACCTTTTTAATATAATTGGCATAAGCAATAACGGCACTTTTTCGCTTTTCCTGAATAGAAAAAAAATTTAAAACATCGTTTTTAGATTCTTCGTTTTGAATATTGACGGCAAAAGGAATTGATTTTGTTTTTGCCACCATTGTAAGAAAAATTCTCATTCCCTCCGCTGGTGTCATTCCTAATTCATGAAAAACAGAAAAGGATTTTTGTTTTAAATCATCATCAAGTCGAAGCTGGTAGGTCGAATTATGTGCCATTGCAAAAGCTCCCATAAATAAAAAATTATTGTAATTGCATTGTATGTGCAAATAATCTAAAGTCAATCTTTTTACTTCTTGAGCTTTCTATAGGCTTCCTGCACGGCTTTATATTCCTCTTCCATTATCTGCCTGATATGTTCGGGCTTCCCTATCCATCGGTCGGGATGGGTTCGTTGGGCTTCGCGTTTGTAGGCGTTTTTCAGGTCTTCTTCCGTCCATCCTGCGGATAATCCTAGAACCTCCTCGTAGCTTCGCCGTTCCTGCTTCGGTAGCGGGGCTGGCGGTGGTGGTCTTTGCTGGTCTTCTCTCCGGTCGTTGTCGGTTCTGGTGTTATTGCTCCCTGCTCCCCTCGCTCGGTTCGCTCTCGCCTCGGCTTCCCGTCTAGCTTGCTCCTCTCTGAAAAGGTCTTGATTTTGCTCTCGGTAGGCTTGTTCTTCCCGCTCCCGCTGTTCTCTGCGTTGTTGGTCTCGCCTGTCCGTTCGGCGTTCTCCCATTCCGTCCGTGATAGTTTCAAAAGCCCATATAAACGGGCTAAAAAGAACCGTGCGAATAGTGGAAAATATTTTTATGAAAGTCAGGATAAAACCAAACAAAAACCATATTTGCCGTTCTTGGGGCTGTACCGTGATAAAAGCAAACATGATGACCGCCCACGCTCCATATGGTACGAGAAAAAAGGGGATAAGGAAAAAATGCTTTTTGGCTATTTTCCAAAATTTCAGCAAAAGCCCTGTTACCAATCCATAAATCAGGAAAGAAATAGAATCGGGAAAAAAGGGCAGTAGCGGATTGATAGCAAGCATTATTCTTTCGCTGGTGGTGTTTTTGTTTTCGGTGCTGTGGTTTTTCTTACTGGTGGCGTTTTCGTGGTCTCGGTGGTTTTTGGTTCTTCAGGCTTTTTCTTCAGCTCTTTGTTTTCGGATAAAACCAATTCCAATTTTCCCGTCAGTGCAGCAGCTTTCTCGATAGCCACCTTTTCAGCATTCAAGGCTTCTGTCCGCTCTGCCTTGGCTTCGCTTACTTTCTCTATTTGAGCATCAAGCGTAGTTTGCAAGCGGGTTAGCTGGGTATTCAGTCCTTTCGCTTGCTCTTCGCTTGCCTTGATTCGGGTGTCAAAATCGGCTCGAATCTTGGTATTTTCTGCCTCTCGCTCGATACGCTCCGCCGTCATCTGTTCCAACTGTTCCCGCAGTACCTCGATGGTGTTGGTCTGGTTATCTGAAAACTCCTGGAGTTCTTCAATTTTCAGATTGATGTCCTCCTCGGCTTTTTTCAGTGACTCCCGTTGTACCTCCAGCTCATTATGAGCGAGTTCCCTTGCTGTGTACCAAAAGGCTTTTAACGCATTTTCTCCTGCTCCTTTCAGGGTTTCGGGTATATCTGCTTTCAAGGGCAAGTTTTCCACTCGGTCGGATTGTTCAGGATTTCGTGCTTGCCAGTCCTTCATCATTTTCTGAATCGTGGAAAAACTGCCTCGCTCTCCCAGTTCTTTGTGGATGGTGGTCGTGCTGATTCGTTCCCCTCGTTGCATAACGGCATTACATGCTTCGTCAATTTCGGTTTGTTTCAAACGGTTCTCTTTCAGTAGGTGGTCGCTCATAGTGGTTTTTAGGGTTAGATGGTAGATACAAGCATGATACTCCAAAAAACGATAATTGCAAGTTATTTATTATGATAATTACTGTAATACGATAATTATCGTATTACAGTAATTACAATAAACCGAGCCAAGCCCGTTTTTTTGAAGCTCTCAATTTCGCCTCTCTGCGGTCGTGTCGTTTTTTAAGGATTTCAGAATATGCGTTTATTTGCGATTTACGGCGTGTTTCGGTGTCGAGCTAGGCGAATGTACTAGGTGGTATGCAAACCCGCCTGTATGGGGCAAAAAATGGCATTTCTGGGGTATGAAAATGTCTCTGCTGTTTCTGTTTTCTGAATTATCTAAAAAACACACATAAAACCCAATTTTGAAAAGTTATCCACAGGCGATTTTCTCGCGCCCGCGTTTGTGTGTTTATTAGTTTAACAAGTTTATATGTTTAGAGAGTCTCGCAAGCCACGCCCAGCGTGGGTTAAAAAAATCTATTAGGACTTTTTCAGGGTGAAGTAGGACTTTTTCAGGGTGAAGTAGGACTTTTTCAGGGTGAAGTAGGACTTTTTCAGGGTGAAGTAGGACTTTTTCAGGGTGAAGTAGGACTTTTTTTGTTGACAAGTCCTAGTTTTTATATAAACTGGACTTGTATTTTTTTTAGTCCTTTTTATGGAGGTTATAGCTTTGAGTTTTGATAACATCACCCCTGAAAATATAAATGGAACTTCTGTTGTCAAGCACAATGATTTGATAGAAGCAAAGTACCAACTTCCGAACCTGCAAGAGCAACGGATTATTTTAATGTTGCTGTCTCAAATAAAGCCAAACGATGAGGATTTTAAAAGTTACCGTATTACGGTTGCTGATTTTGCTGAAATAATAGGGATAAAAGGTAAAGATATTTATTCTGAGATTGATAAAACTACATTAGCTCTTGTTTCCCGCACCGTTTCAATTAGAAATGGCAAGTCATTTCTTCATGTGAATTGGCTATCATCGGCAAAATATCAAAACGGTTCTGGTTATGTTGAGCTTGCTTTTGACCCGAATTTAAAACCTTATTTATTGCAATTAAAAAGCCACTTCACACAATATAAGTTAGATATGGCTATACACTTCAAAAGTATTTATTCAATTCGACTGTATGAACTTCTTAAAAAAGAAGCATTTAAAGAAAAAAATGGACAATTTAGCGTATATTTTGAATATGAAAATTTGCGGGAAAATTTTGGAATTGGAAAAAAAGAGTATGCACTATTTAAAGACTTTAGAGTTAAAACAATACAACCCGCTACCAGTGAAATTTCCGATAAAACCGATTTATTTATCAATGATGTAAAGTACGGAAAAACAGGGCGAAAAATTACGAATATTACTTTTGTTGTTGGTATTCGTTCTGAGAATGAAACAAAGCTACGGCAAGCCAATTTGCGGATTGAGGATATAAAACCAGAAAAGAGCGAAAACCACCCCGTTATTGATACCCTTGTTTCTCTGGGGTTCTCGTTTGAAATAGCGAAAGCCTATCACACGAAACACGGGGTAAAAAAAATAGAAAGGAATATTGCCTATACTCTGGCAAAAAAACAGGAAGGAAAAGTAAAAGATATTCCCGCCTACCTCAATATGGCTATAGAGAATGATTACGGCGGGGCTTGGGATATTGAAAACCAGAAAAAAGAGGAAAAGAAAAAAGAGCTTTTAGCAATTGAAAAGGCGAAACAAGCGGTAGAAGAAAAGAATAAAAAAGTAGTAGAAGAGCAATATAAAATGACTTTAGAATGCTTTTATGCTCTCCCTGATGGGGTGCAAGCCATGACAAAACAAAGTTTTATTTCTGGCTATGAGAAAGGCGGTATTGTCTCGAATGAATGGGCAAAAGCAGAAAAGGAAAATAAAAACCCGCTTGAAAAATTGATTATCAAAGGGGCTTTTATTCAGTTTTTGATAGATAACAAAATTTGTGAATAAAGCTATTTCACGGCTTGCAATAAATCCGCATAATTCGTTATGACTCCATATTTCACTTTTCCATTGGTGCTTTGGGTTATCCTATCAAAAAATTTTTCAGCACATTTGATTTTACATTTTTCGATAGTTCGCAATTCCATTGATGACAAACTCCCTTTTGTTTCTGCAATAAAATAGATATGTTTGACTTTCCCCTCTTCAAAAGCAATCGCCCAGTCGGGGTTATAATTTCCAACGGGGGTTGGGATAAAAAACGCTTTTGGTAATTTTGCATATACCACTACTTCGGTGCTGGTATCTAGTTCTCCTGCAAACTTTTCTTCAATCATTGAGTCAGTCGAAACATAATCGTAAATATGGTTTTTTAGCGGTTCGCCTTTGGGTATGTAATTCAGTTTGACGGTTTTTGTAAAAATCTCACTGTCATAGATTTCATCGGTCGGGTTGTAAGAAATACACTCAATCACCTGTGTGGCTTTTTGCTCATTGATTATATTACTCACTTTAGCAATAAAGTCTTCGGGGTTGGCTTGGTATTGCTCAAACTTTCCCTTTTCGATACCTCCCAAAATTTGGGCTACCGTTTGCCGTGTGAGTTTTGTACCCTCTGCCAACTTTCCTATAAGGTCATATTTGACGCTAGACTGAATAGAGTGATTAAAACTTTCGGTTGTGTGGTCTCCTTTTTCAAATCCATCTCCTTTTTTAAGAGCCTCATAAGTGGCTTTTTCTTTCTGTTCGCCACTGTGTACGGTGTATTGTAATTTTGTGACTTGTAAGGTACTCATTGCCTCAATACAATTCGCTACAAGCTGGCTACTATCAAAATGCACGGTATAAACGGCTTTCCGATTGATATTTTTCCAAAGTGCCTGAAACTCTTTTTTGTGAAAATTATCATTGAGCTTGTTGGTGCGTTCCTCTAGCTCATTATCAATCTTCGGCAACTGAATATCACTATAGACACTATCCACCAGTAAAAACACTTGTTCGCTGTATTGGGCAAGCTCGGCGGGTAGTGGGGCTAGTGCTTCGGCTTTTTTCGCCTCGTGGTATTCATCGGTTATATGGTCGTTGTCGTCCGTGTAATCGTTTTTCAGTAGGTATTTGTAAAGCTGTTTTGCCATTTGGGGCGTGACTGGAATATCCCCGCTGGCGGTCTTTAAAATCTTGCCTGTAAAATAATTTTCATCGGCAATGCGGGGGCGTTCTGATAGTGCCTCACTCATTTCTTTTTGTAGGCTACTGACAAAATCCGCATAGCTATTATTGGTGATAATGGTGAGTTTGTTGATTTCGTGAACGGTGGCTGGGTCGTCCATGCGGTCGCCGTGCTTGTTGACTGCAAGCCTCAAACCTCGTCCGACTTCCTGACGGCGTGAAATGCTGTTGTCGCTATGTTTGAGTGTGCATATCACAAAGACATTCGGATTATCCCAACCCTCGCGTAAAGCAGAATGCGAAAAAATAAATCGGGTCGGCTCTTCAAAAGACAATAACCGCTCTTTGTCTTTCAATATCAGGTCGTATGCGTCCGTATCGTCCGTTTCTGTGGATTTTTTGCCCGTCTCTGGGTTTTTTAGTCGTTTGGTTTTTTTATCAATCGAAAAATAGCCGTTGTGGGTTCGGCTTGCCTCAATCCCTCGTAAATACTCACTATAGGCGGGGTCGGCGGTGGTCAAAACCTCTTCAAGATGGTTGGTGTATTCCTCTTCAAATATTTTGGCATATTCCCCTGACTGTTCGCCGTTTTCATCATAGAGTCGGTATTTTGCCACTTCATCAATGAAAAATAGGGATAAAACTTTTATACCCTGACTAAATAAGGCTTGTTCTTTCTCAAAATGGGCTTTTATCGTTTGACTGATTTGTACCCGTCTCAAGGTAGCTTCGTTGGTGTCGCCTGTTGCCTCGCCTGTTTTGAGTTCTACGCCGTTCGTAAAACTAACCGTCCCCGTGTTGGCGTTAATGTCTGCGACTATAAAGCCTTTGTACTGGTCAAGTCCGTTGGATAGCTCGAATAAATCGCCGTTTTTGCCTACTTTTCGGACAACTCGTTTGATACCGCTATTCTGTTTTATTTCCAGTTCTAAACGGGCTATCGGGGGCTTGTCGGAAGTTTGGATTGCCTCAAAATACAAATAGGCGTTTGTGCCTGTCAGTCCTTTAATTGTGATTCCCCGCACTCCGATTTTTTTCACGAGTTTCTGGTTGTATGCGTCCAGTGCATCCAGGCGGTGGATTTTGTTATAGGTGACTTTGTGGGTCGCTGAATATCGCAACATCATCAAAGCATTAAAAGCCGTGAAAGAATCAAGCGTTTTGACTCCTCCCATTTTCTGCGGTTCGTCCAGAATCAAAACGGGGCGGTTTTCGGCAATTATTTCAATCGGTTTGCGTGATTGAAAATCATCTAACCCGACAAGTTCAATTTCTCCTTTTGCATTGATTTTCTTTGTGCCATAAATGCGTCTAGCGTCCGCTCCTGCTGCATTAAAGGCTTGTACATTGATGACCATGATATTGATACCAGAATCAGAAGAAAACGCCTCTAAATTGTGTAGCTGTTTGGAATTGTAGATAAAAAAGCGTGCCTTTTTTTGGTAGCTCTCTAAAAAATGCTCGGCGGTAATTTCTAGGGATTTGTACACGCCTTCACGGATGGCAATACTTGGCACTACGATAATAAACTTACTCCACCCGTAAAGCTTGTTTAATTCAAAGATGGTTTTGATATAGCAATAGGTCTTGCCCGTTCCCGTTTCCATTTCAATATCAAGATTGATAGGGCAAATTTTACTTTCACTCAAAGCCGTTGAAACAGGCAAGTTTTGTTGCCGTTGGGTAGTTTTGATATTTTCCAGTATTTGAGCGGGTTTAAGCTGTATTTCGGCGTTGCCAAAGCCTGAATCGCCTAAAGAGAGTTGCATCCCGCTATTATCCCGTTTGTATGAAATACCCGCTTGATAGGGTTGTCCTGCAAAACATTTGACTACGGACTCAACGGCGTTGGTTTGGTAGGCTTGTTGTTTAAATTTGAGTTTCATGGCTAGATAGTTTTAATTTCGGTGTGGGCTGATAGGGATTTGAAAAGCTGTTCCACATTGATTTTCACACTATCATCGGCAAAACCTGAATCGCAAAACACCACTCGCTTGGGCTGGCTTGCTGTGAGTTGTTTGATAAATTCCTCGGTAATGCCGCCCTGTCTGTCAAAGCACGCCACGATTTCATGGTCTGCAACGATAAAAACCCTTTTTCCAGCTATCGTTTGTTCGACTATCGGCAACGTTAAATCCACGCCCCAATCCAGTAATACCTGAAACAATAAATCTTCATCGCTGCGGTCGGCTCGGATGTTGTCCACTAAATTCAAAAGGTCTTGCTGGTTGGTCTGGTCGGGACTGTAATAGACTTCATTCATATTGGAACTGTCTATTTTCAGAACACGAAAGCCTATATCTAAATCGGGCGTTTTATCGGTTTTGATTTTCTGTCCTGCTCGGCGTATGCGTTCTTTGCCGATTTCGGCAATGGTGGCAAAACCTGCTTTGTGAGCTTCGCTTTTTTCGTCACAAGCTTCTGGAATCTGCACCATGATAAATTTTCGGTTTCCGCCGTCTTCGGCGTTTAACTGCATTACGGCGTGGGCGGTGGTGGCTGAACCTGAGAAAAAATCAAGAATTATGTCATCAGTTTGCCCATTGATTGATAGCCGAATAACTTCATTTAGAAATCTAATGGGCTTGGGGGTGTCGAAGTATTTTTTGCCATCAAATAACTTCATAAGTTCTTTTGTTGCCTCTGTTGCTGTTCCCATTTCAGTCCAAACCGTAAACGGATTTGTACCTTTATCTAACGCCTCACTTTTAAACCTCTTATATTGAGGACGAGATTTTCCATTTTTGCCGAAAATAATTCTATTTTCATCCAAGGCATTGGCGAATTTATCTGGGGAAAATCGCCAATGCCTGCCACTTGGTGGCAGGTGTTGCTCACCCGTTATAGGGTTGATAATTGGGTAAGTTAAATTATCCCGAATGTTTGGAGCATCGAAAGGATCAACAACCCAATCCCCGCGAGGGTCATTATCAGGATTGCTAAACTTTGATTCGTCAATTCCTAAAGGAAAAAGCCTAAACACAGTTCTGTTTTTAGAAAAACAAATCGTGTAGTTATGTGATAACGATACATCTACGTCATTCTGGCTAGATTTTCTATGTTGCCAAATAAAATCAGCAACAAAATTATCTTCTCCAAAAACCTCATCACACAACCGCTTTAAATTGGCTTGCTCGTTATCATCAATGGAAATAAAAATAACACCGTCATCTTTCAATAAATTCCGTGCCAATTTCAAGCGTGAATACATCATGCTCAACCAATCAGAATGAAAACGCCCGTTGGATTCGGTATTTGCCACTAAACGGTTGCCGTCTTCGTCTGCCTGATTAGAACGCAGTTTGTAACTCTCGGTATCTTCGGCAAAATCGTCTTCATAAATAAAATCGTTGCCCGTGTTATACGGCGGGTCTATGTAAATCATTTTTACCTGATTCAAATAGGTTTCCTGCAAAAGTTTCAAAGCGTCTAGGTTGTCGCCCTCAATGTACAAGTTTTGGGTGGTGTCAAAATCAACGCTTTCCGCTCGGCTCGGTCTCAAGGTCTTTGCAATCGGGGCGTTGGCAGTCAATAACGCTTCTTTTTTGCCTACCCAATTGAGCTGATACCGCTCTTGTGTGCCGTCCACGATTGAGCTAGATAATTCTTGCTTGAGCAAGTCAAAATCAATCGCCCGTTTCGGTTCGCCGTTGGTGTCGGTGGTCTCTGTTACACAGTTCGGGAAAATTTCCGCCAGTTTTGCAATGTTGGCTTCGGTAAAGTCGGGCGTGTGAAGTTTTAATTTAGTCATGGTGGGTAGTTAAAATTTTTATTTTGGGCATTATAAGGGTTTTGCTCAAAAGGCAAGCTCTGAAAGACAGATAAGAGCAAAAAAAGGCAAGCTCGAAAACTTGCCTTTTTTGTGGTGTCTCATATAGTACAGTTTGTGAGACGCTCGAAAAATAGCGGTTTTGGTGTCTCAAAAGTCGGCTTTCCCGCCTTTCTCATAATTCCTAAGACTTACAAGACATGAAAATAGGCTACGCCCGTGTAAGTAGTACAGGGCAAAATCTCGATATTCAACTCGAAAAGCTACAGGCTGGCGGGTGCGAAAAAATCTACCAAGAAAAGCTCTCCTGAAAATCAGATAAAAACCGCCCTGCTCTGCAAGACGCTCTGGCGTTCGCCCGTGAATGAGATATTTTTTTCGTGACTCGGCTTGATAGGCTTGCCCGTTCCGTCCATGACTTGCTACAGATAACCAAACGATTTGAGAAAGAAAATATCGGGTTCGTGGTGCTAGACCAACAAATAGATACGACTTCTTCGGTCGGTCGTCTTATGTTTCATATTCTCTCGGCAATAGGCGAATTTGAACGGGAATTGATAAATGAGCGAGTCAAAGAATGAATTGCTAAGGCAAAAGCAAAGGGTATCAAGTCGGGGCGAAAATCAAAACTCACTCCAGAAAAGCTTTTAGCCTTTCGGCGTGAATTTGAAAATCCGCCCGTTGGGGTCACAAAAGAGGATGTGGCGAAAAAATATGGGATAAGTCGGGCAAGTGGGTATAGATTAATAAAATAGGGGCTAGGGATTATTAGTCTTTTTCTTTCCAAGTTCCTATATATTCTCTAATAAGGATTCTAGCGTAAGCATTACCATAAAATGTAATAACTGACTTTCTAAAAATTAAAAACACAGAATATACTAAAAGCAAGAAAATACTTATATATACAGCTAAATCAATTTGCAAACAATTAAAAAATACAATATTACTTAATGATAATAAAAATCCTACCACTGAACCACCGATAAAATTCCTCATAAATCCATATTCAATATTGTGTTGGAGTAAAAAAGTGTTTTTCATTAACTTTTTTCTAATCAACGCCATAGTTTCAATAATTTTACGCCTTGCTTCAGTATCATCCATGCTTTCTTCTTCAGCATTAAGAAGATTTATTTTGAAGTCTGATAAGATTTTTTTTCGTATTTTTATTTTGTAATCAGCAGTATAAGTAGCATTACTAAACATTAAATAGTTAGTGGTTGGCATTTCTCTTTCATCTTTGAAATAATCTTTTTCAAAGATGTTTTTTGAGATAATACGACCTACTTCTGATAGAAAAAATAAACAAATTGTCGATATTGTTAGATTAGATGCTACTTTTGCCCACAATACCCCATTAACAAACTTAGCAAACTCTTCGCTTGTATAAAAATGATTAAATACCATTATTGGAATAATAATGGAAAGAAATGTTGGAAACACTCTAGCCTTTAGAGCATATTTATCGAATATCATCATATTTTAATTGTAAAAAATAAAAACTAATCCCAAGTTTCCACTTCATCAGAAAATGGCACTGATTCTATTGGTGTCCAACCTAAGCGAATAGGTGTTCCATGATGACTACAAATATGTTGTCCTTTTGTTTGTTTAACATCAGCACCACGCCGTAAAAAAGCATTTGTTACCATTTTTTTAGGGTGTTTACTTGCTTCCTTTCCAACTGATACAAAAGATGTCTTTATTGGCGT
>Ga0315281_10006156_pt1 | contig 17112 bp, 17 predicted proteins | sample YL17G07_0_MG_FD_204540 | JGI IMG/M metagenome (GOLD analysis project Ga0315281, IMG submission 204540) | Sediment microbial communities from Yellowstone Lake, YNP, Wyoming, USA - YL17G07_0 | ecosystem: Environmental > Aquatic > Freshwater > Lake > Sediment | place: USA: Wyoming | collected...
GCAGTTCGCCGACGACACCAGCGTGATGGCGGATCTGATCCTGCCGGACCATTCGTTTCTCGAGTCGTGGATCGACTCGCGGCCGGAGTCGGGGACGACGAAGGCGATCGTCACAGTGGCCGGTCCGGCGATGAAGCCGCTGCACAACACGCGCGCGACGACAGATGTGTTGATTGAAGTCTCGAAGAAGCTGAAGAAGCCGCTCCCGCAGCTTCCGGACAGCTTCAGCGCGATGCTGCAGGCATCTGTGGGTGGCGATGAAGCCTGGGCGACCGCGATGAAACAGGGCTGGGTCGAACTGAAGACCCGAACCCCGACACCCGCGTCCCCTCGCAAACCGAATCCCGAATCCCAAATCCCAAATCCCGTCTTCGATGGCGACGCGGCGCAGTTTCCGTTCCACTTCCTGCCCTTCTCGTCGCAGGCGTTTCTCGACGGCTCGACGGCGCACCTGCCGTGGCTGCAGGAGATGCCCGATCCGATCAGCACGGCGATGTGGAGCACGTGGGCGGAGATCAACCCGCAGACGGCGTCGCGCCTCGGCATCGCTGATGGCGACATGATCGAGATCGCGTCGGCGCACGGTACGATTCACGCGCCGGCTCTGATCTCTCCGGGCATCGCGCCTGATGTGATCGCCATGCCCACGGGTCAGGGTCACGAGACGTTTACGCGCTACGCGAGCGGACGCGGCAGCAATCCCGTCAAGGTGCTCGCGCCGTCGGTCGAGCCGGAAACCGGCGCGCTGGCCTGGGCGTCCACGCGCGTCAAGATCGCGCGCGTCAGCGAAGCGAACGGCGAATTGATTCGGTATGGTGCGGCATTGAGGGAGTTCGAACCGCATCGCTAGCGTAGAGCGGCCCTTTCAGGGCCGCGGCACCGGCGACCCTGAAAGGGTCGCCCTACGAAAGATAGATATAGATATGCCGCACCGCTGGGGAATGGTCGTCGATCTCGACACGTGCACGGGCTGCGAGGCCTGCGTGGTGGCGTGCCATGCGGAAAACAACATCCCCACCGCCGGCCCGGACGAGGCGGCCCGCGGGCGCGCGATGCACTGGCTCCGCGTCGAGCGGTACTGGGAGGGCGAGTTCCCGGACGCGCGGCTGAAGTTCCGGCCCGTCCTCTGTCAGCAGTGCGATGCCGCGCCGTGCGAGTCGGTCTGCCCGACGTACGCCAGCCACCACACCGACGAAGGGCTCAACGCGCAGGTCTACAACCGCTGCATCGGCACGCGCTACTGCGCCAACGCGTGCCCGTACAACGTCCGGTTCTTCAACTTCTTCAACCCGCAATGGGACAAGCCGCTGCACCTGCAGTTCAACCCGGACGTCTCGATCCGCGAAGTCGGCGTGATGGAAAAGTGCACGTTCTGCGTGCAGCGCATCAAGGCCGTCGAGCAGACGGCCGACGCTGAACAGCGCGAGATGAAAGACGGCGAGCTGAAGCCGGCGTGCGCGCAGTCGTGCCCGGCCACGGCGATCGTCTTCGGCGACCTCAACGATCCCGAAAGCCGGGTCGCGCGGCTCTTCGAATCGGGCCGTGGCGAGAAGCTCCTCGAAGACGTCGGCGCGCAGCCGAAGATCGTGTATCTCAAGCGGCAGGCCGAAGTATGAGCGAATACGCCGACACTCTCGTCGCCGATCTGCTCCGGCCGCTCGTCAAGACGTCGTGGCGCTTCTGGACGCTCGTCGTCCTGCTGCTCGGCGTCGTCTCACTCGGCGTCGGCTCGTTCGCGTATCAGGTGAACACGGGCATCGGCGTGTGGGGCCTCAACTCGCCGGTCTTCTGGGCATTCGACATCACGAACTTTGTCTTCTGGATCGGCATCAGCCACGCCGGCACGTTGATCTCGGCGATTCTCCGGCTCGTCAACGCGGAGTGGCGCCGGCCGGTCACGCGCTGCGCCGAAGTCATCACCGTGTTCGCGCTGATGATCGGCGCCATGTTCCCCATCGTCCATCTCGGACGGCCGTGGCTGTTCTTCTGGCTCATGCCGTACCCGACCGAGCGCCAGATCTGGCCGAACTTCAGGTCGCCGCTCGTGTGGGACTTCTTCGCGATCACGACGTATCTGACCGGCAGCTCGCTCTTCCTCTACCTGCCGACGATTCCCGACTTCGCGCTCGTCCGCGACAAGGCCACGGGATTCCGCCGCCGTCTCTACAGCATCCTCGCGCTCGGCTGGAGCGGCACGACGAAGCAATGGCACCGCCTCGAATCCGCGATGCAGATCATGGCGATTGCGATCGTGCCCGTCGCGGTCTCGGTCCACACGATCGTCTCGTTCGACTTCTCGATGGCGCCCGTACCGGGGTGGCACTCGACGATCTTTGGGCCTTACTTCGTCGCCGGCGCGATCTTCAGCGGCATCGCCGCGCTCATCATCGCGATGGCGTCGATCCGCAAGTTCCTGCACCTCGAGAAATATCTCCACCCGGTGCACTTCGAAAACCTCGGCAAGCTGCTGCTGCTGATGAGCCTGCTCTGGGGCTACTTCGTCTTCGCCGAGCGGCTGACGACCTGGTACGGAAACGCGGGCTCGGAGATGACCGTGTTCTGGCAGACGCAGCGCCTCTCGTTCGCGCCCCTCTACTGGACGATGGTTGTCGCCAACTTCATCGTGCCGGTGACGATCCTCTCGTTCAAGCGGACGCGGACGATCGCGGGCTGCGTCGTCGCCTCCTTTGGCGTCGTGCTCGGCATGTGGCTCGAGCGGTTCCTCATCATCGTCCCCGCGCTCGGCCATAAATACCTGGCGTATTCCTGGGGCAGCTACCGTCCGCGGACGCCGGAGATTCTGCTGCTCGTCGCGACGTTCGGCGCGATGGTCCTGCTCTACGTGCTCTTCTCCAAGGTCGTGCCGATCATCTCGATCTGGGAGATGAAGATCGGCGAGCACCCGAAGCTCGCGCACGAACAGCGGACGCGCGACGAAGCACAGGCGATGTGGAGGACGCAGCCATGACCGCGATGTACGCGCTCTTCGACAGGCCTGAGGCCGCGCAGCGCGCCTACACGGGCCTCAAGCGGGCGGGCGTCGCCACGCGCGACATCACGGTCATCTCGGGCGAGCCGTTCGAGGCCTTCGAGTTCAGCCACCGCGACCACTCGATGATCCTGTTCCGCCTGGCGCTCCTCGGCGGCATCGTGGGCTTCGCGTCCGCCGTGCTGCTGGTGCGCGGCACCGAGCTCGCGTGGCCGCTCGTCACCGGCGGGATGCCGATTGTCGCGTGGTGGCCGAACCTCGTGATCATCTTCGAGATGACCATGCTCGGGGCCATCGTCACTACCGTGATTTCGCTGCTGGCGACCTCGGGGCTGCCGAGCTTCAGGCGATCGATGTACGATCCGGCAGTCTCGGACGGCAAGATCCTGGTGGGCGTGCCGGTTGCCGCCGGCGGCGCGTCGGACGCGATCAAAGAGGCGCTCAGCACTGGCGCCATCGCGGTCAAGACCGCGGATTTCTAGGAGGACGTCAATGAAGGTGTTTTTCGTCGTGACCATCGCGTGGATTACGAGCATCGCCTTTGCGACCGGCGCGATGCCGACGCTGCTCGCGGCCGGACAGTCATCGGCGCAGGTCGCCGCCGCCACGCCCGCGACGCCGCAGATGTCTGAAGCGGTCTTCAAGAACGTCCAGGTGCTCAAGGGCATTCCGGTCGACGAATTCATGGGCACGATGGGCGTGTTCACGACGTCGCTGAGCCTCTGCTGCGGCAACTGCCACACCGGCGCCGGGACGTCGAACCCGAAGTGGGAAGACGACCCGCCGCGCAAGCGCACCGCCCGCGCGATGGTGACGATGGTACAGAACATCAACAAGAACAGCTTCGGCGGCCGGCAGGTCGTGACGTGCTGGACGTGCCATCGCGGGCAGTTGAACCCCTCGGTCACACCGCCTCTCGACTTCGCCTACGGCGAAGCCGTCGTCAGCCCGCCGGATCTCCTGGCGCGTGACCAGAACGCCACCAAGACCGTCGATCAGATCTTCGAGAAGTTCATTCAGGCGGAAGGCGGCGCCGCGCGGGTCAACGCGTTGGCGAGCTATACCGCCAAGGGGAAGAGCCTGCTCTTCGGCGAAGTCGGCGAGGGCAATCCCTCCGAGATCTACGCCAGGGCGGATGGGCGCATGGCGACGGTCGTCCACCAGCAGGAAGGCGACGTCGTCCGCGCCTATGACGGGACGACGGGCTGGTGGCAGCTGCCGCTGACGGTGACGCCGCAGTATCCGCTCACGGCCACGCTGGCCGAAGGCGCGAAGTTCGATGCCGTGATGGCGTTCCCGTGGAAGATCCGGACGTTCTTCAACAACTGGCGCGTCAGCTTCGGCCAGACGATTGACGGCACCGACGTCGACGTCGTCCAGGGCAGCACGCCGACGGGCATGATCGGCACGCTCTACTTCGACAAGAAAACCGGGCTGCTGAAGCGGTACATCCGCTATGCGAACACCATGGTCGGCCGCATCCCGACGCAGGTCGATTACGACGACTATCGCGACGTCGCCGGCGTGAAGATGCCGTTCAAATTCGGCTACGCCTGGGTCAGCGAGCGCGACGACTGGACATTGACCGGCTACGACGCGAACGCCGGCATCGACAACGCGAAGTTCGGCCGTCCCGATCCGAAGACGGCGGGCGCCGTGACCGGACGCACGGCGAAATAGCCCCTTCATCACGTCCGCGCGCCGGCCTCACAGCCGGCGCGCGGCCTCCATCCAATCTTTATCGCTCTTACGCGCTGTATTCGTCGTATCATGCGCGTTCTCGTCGCCAACTCCAGGAGGCTGACCGATGCGCGCAGATCATCGCAAGTGGCTGAGTACGATTGTTCTTCTGACGTGGTGTGTGTTGGGCGTTTCCAGCCTCGCGTCGGCCCAGCAGCCCGACCCCGCGGGCACGGCGACGGGTGACAGAAACAACGCGGTGGACGCGGGGGGCAACGCGTTTGTCGTCGCCGAGCCGACCGACAGAGCGGCTCCCGACTACGCGGCCAAGAAGAAAGCGTTCGACGAGTACACCGAGCAGGCGGCCAAGGAGCCGCTCGCGGTGAAGCTCGCCGACACGGTCGGCCACGTGCGCATCGGCACGAACTTCGCGTGGACGCTCAACACCGGCTACCTCGTGCTCTTCATGCAGGCCGGGTTCGCGCTCCTCACGTGCGGCCTCGTCCGGAAAAAGAACGCCGGCCACCTGATGATGCTGAACTTCGCGGCGTACGTGTTCGCGGCGGTCGCCTATTACGCGGTGGGATACGCGTTCCAGTTCGGCGGCGTCGCCATCAACGCCGCGCCCACCAACATCGGCGGCACGCCGACGCTGAATCAGTTTCTGTTCGGCAGCGGCCTCTGGGGATTCCTCGGCGGCAAGGGGTTCTTCCTGACCGGCCCCGCCTATGACGCAGGCTCGAACGTGATGATCCTCTTCCAGATGGTCTTCATGGAGACGGCCGGCTACATCATCGTCGGCTCGATCTGCGAACGCATCACGTTCGGCGGCTTCGTGCTGTGCGAGCTGTTTGTCGGCGCGATCCTGTATCCCGTCTTCGGGTGCTGGGTGTGGGGCGGCGGCTGGCTCTCGCAGCTCGGGAACAGCATGCACTGGGGCCACGGCTACGTGGACTTTGCCGGGTCGTCCGTCGTGCACGCGGTCGGCGGTTTCTGCGCCATGGCGCTGGCGGTCGTGCTGGGTCCACGGCTCGGCAAGTACGACACGAAAGGCAAGCCCGTCGCCTTCCCCGCGCACAACCTCGTGTTCGTCGTCAGCGGCACGTTCATCCTGCTCTTCGGCTGGATGGGCTTCAATCCCGGATCGACACTCGGCGCCACCGACCTCCGCATCGGCGTCGTCGCGATGAACACGAACCTCGCCGCCGTCATGGGCGCGGCGTCGGCGATGATCGTCTGGTACATGATGTTCGGCAAGCCGGACATCACGATGGCGTGCAACGGCATGCTCGCCGGCCTCGTCGCGATCACCGCGCCGTGCGCGTTCGTCTCGCCGACGGGCGCCGTGACCATCGGCCTCATCGCCGGCGTGATCGTCTGCATGGGCGTGCTGTTCAACGAACGCATCCTCAAGGTCGACGATCCGTGCGGCGCCGTCTCGGTCCACGGCTTCTGCGGCTTCTTCGGCGCCCTGTCCGTGGGCATCTTCGCCGACGGGACCTATGGCGCGGGGTGGAACGGGGTCGGCGCGGCCAGCTATCTCGGCACCGCCGGCAAGGGCGTCACCGGCCTGCTGTACGGCGATTCATCACAGTTCCTCGTGCAGCTGGGTGGCGTGACGCTCTGCGCCATCTATGCCTTCGGCCTGACCTTCATCGTCTTCAAGATCGTCAACGCGGTGTATCCGATGCGCGTGAGCAAGGACGTCGAACTGGAGGGCCTCGACGTGCCGCAGTTCGGTATGCTCGCCTATCCTGAATCCGGCGACGAACTCAGCTCGGCCATGTAACGGAGGCAGCCGTGAAACTGATCAAGGCGATTGTTCGACCGAACAAAGTGGACGAGGTGAAAGACGCCCTCGGCAAGCTGGGCATCGCGGGCATGACCGTGACCGAAGTCCGCGGGCACGGCAAGCAGAAGGGCCACACCGCGATCTATCGCGGCAAGGAGTACAACGTCAGCCTGCTGCCGAAAATGCACATCGAAATCGTGATTATCGACTCGATGGTCGACGACGTCATCAGGGCGATCGTGGAGTCGGCGAAGACGGGCGAAGTCGGCGACGGCCGGATCTTCGTCCTGCCGGTGGATCACACGTACAGGATCCGCACCGGCGAGAAGGACGTGCTGTAGTTCGTGCCGCACATCGCCCTTCCTGACGGTTTTCCAGGCATTACGGGCGGCTTCGCGTTTCGTCCTGAAACCGCGAAGCCGCTGCGTGCGCTCGCCGAAGTCCTGCTCCGCGGGCCCAGCACGCTGACGAGCGCCGAACGCGAGACGATCGCGGCGTTTGTCTCCGCTCGAAACGACTGCCGGTTCTGCCAGCTCAGCCACAGCGCCGCGGCCGCGCATCATCTGGGCGGCGACGACTCCAGCGTCGACGCGGTGACGCGCGACTATATGAGCGCTCCCCTGTCGTCGAAGATGAAGGCGCTGCTGGCGATTGCCGCGAAGGTGCAGCTGGGAGGCACACAGGTGACCGCCCCCGATGTCGAATGCGCCCGCAGGGAAGGCGCGACCGACGTGGAGATTCACGACGCGGTGCTCATCGCGGCCGCCTTCTGCATGTTCAACCGGTACGTCGACGGCCTGGCGATGGTGACGCCGACCGATCCCGCGCTGTACGACGAGATGGGCCGCCGCATGGCGCATGAGGGATACCTGCGCCCGTCGCGGGGTTAGCGCCATGCCCCACATCACGCTCCCGGCGGACATGCCGGGCATCCGCGGGCTCATGGCCTTCCGCCCCGAGACCGCCGCGCCGATCAACGAGCTCGTGGACGTCCTGCTGCGCGGACCGCACACGCTCACGCCTGGCGAGCGCGAGCTGATTGCCGCCTACGTGTCCTCTGAGAACGACTGCAAATACTGCCGGACGATCCACGGCGCCGTCGCCGCGCGCCATTTGAACAACGAACCGCTCGTCGCCGCCGTGACGTGCGATTTCGAGCATGCGGACATCACGGAGAAAATGAAAGCGCTGCTGGCGATTGCGGGCAGGACGGCGACGAGCGGTAAACACGTGACACCGGCCGACATCGCGCGCGCCCGCGAGCACGGTGCGACGGATCTCGAGATTCACGACACGGTGCTCATCGCGGCCGTGTTCTGCATGTGCAACCGCTACGTCGACGGCCTGGCGACCCTGGCGCCCGACGATCCGGAGTTCTACCGCGAGCGCGCGAAGATTGTCTCGGCCGCCGGCTACGCGGCGTCCGCGATCACGCCGTCGCCTTCACAATAGCCACGGGATGGCCGAGCACCGTCTTCGCCTGTCACGGGAGGTCTACCGGCTTCGCATGCTCGGCATGGCGATGGGCGTCCTGCCGATCGCCGCCGTGCTGTTCGCGCGCGGCGCGGCGGCGCCGGCCTGGATGGCCGCCCTGGTGAACGCGTTCGTCTGGCCGCATCTCGCGTGGTGGCATGCGCGATCGCGCGCCGACTCGCATCGCGCCGAGCGCATCAACCTGCTGATCGACTCGGCGCTCGGCGGCATGTGGATCGCGCTGATGGAATTCAACCTGCTGCCGAGCGTGCTGGTCGTCTCGATGCTGACGATGGACCGGCTGGGATGGGGCGCGAAATTCCTCGTCCGGTCGTCGCTCGCCATGGCGGGCGCCTGCGCGGCGGCGACGCTCATCGCGCATCCGGCATTCAGGCCGGCCACGAACATGACCGAGATTCTGGCGTCGCTGCCGCTGATGGTCGCCTATCCGATTGCCATGGCGCTGGCCGCGAGCCAATCGAGACGTCTCGCGCAGGAGAAACGCAAGGCCGTCGAACAGACGATCGACCTGCGCGACCAGCTCGCGCACGTCGCGCGCGTCGGCACGCTCGGCGAGATGGCGGCGGGCCTCGCGCACGAACTCAATCAGCCGCTGGCCGCCATTCACATCGAAGCCAATGCCGCGCTCGAACTCGGCCGCGCGAACAGCCGGCAGCCCGGCTGGGACACCACGCGCGAAAGCCTCGAGCGCATCAGCGAGCAGTCGCTGCGCGCCGGAGAAATCGTCAGGCGTATGCGGACGTTTGCGCGCCGGGGGCCGATGGAGCGCGAACGGCTGGCGATTGGGCCACCGGTGCACGAGGTTCTCGCCCTGCTCGATCACGATCTGCATCACTACGCCGTCGAGACGACGATCGACTTGCCGGACGATCTGCCTGACGTCATTGCCGATCGCATCGCCATCCAGCAGGTGCTTGTGAACCTGATTCGCAATGCGATCGAAGCGATGTCGGCGCCAGCCGTGGCCGTCCGCCGTCTGATCATCCGCGGGGAACGCGCCGACGCGTGTGTCCGCGTGTCCGTCACCGACACCGGCCCGGGCATCGACCCCGGTCTCGGCGAAGCGCTGTTCCACCCCTTTCACAGCACGAAGCCGGCAGGCATGGGCCTCGGGCTGTCGATCTGCCAGTCGCTCGTCGAGGCGCACGGCGGCCGCATCGGCGCCGGCCCTCACCCCGAAAAGGGCGCACGCTTTTTCTTCGAACTGCCCGCCGCTCCATGAACCCCGTGAACCCCTCGAACCCCTCGAACCATCCCCCAATGTTCGTCGTGGACGACGAGGAAGCCGTGCGCAGAAGCCTGGCGCGGCTGCTGGGAGCGATTGGCGTGCCGACGGAGACGTACGAGTCTGCCGTGGCCTTCCTTCAGAGCTACGCTGGCGATCGCCAGGGCTGCCTGCTGGTCGATATGCGGATGCCCGGCATGAGCGGCCTGGATCTGATCGCAGAGCTGAAGCGTCGCAACATCACGCTGCCGGTCATCGTCATGACCGGACAGATCGACGAGCGGTCGCTCCAGCAGCTCACCACACACAACCCGCTCGGGTTTCTCGAGAAGCCGTTTTCGGTCCGTGAGTTGCGCGTGCTCGTCGAGCGCTGGCGCTCGACGTTCTAGTCCGCCGATGCCTCGGCGTAGGCGGATGTCCTACGTTTCGCTGGACAGACCACGCTGCGCGCTATACCGTTCGTCCGTCATGTCGGTGGCGGCAGTTCATCCCCCGGCGCGCAGGGATGCGGCTCAGGATCAGCACACGTCCAAGGCCCAGTTCCGCGGCCTTGCCGCCCGCGTTGCGCTCGCGCGCGAAGAAGAACGCGCCGCCGTGGCGCGCCAGCTTCACGACGAACTGGGACAGGAACTGACGGCCTTGAAATACGAGCTCGTGCATACGTCGGCGCAGCTCGTGGACGCCGGCCTGCCCCGCCATCTCATCGATCGGCTGCAATCGCTCGTCGGCATGGTCGAACTGACGACGAGCGCGGTTCGCCGGATCGCGCACGACTTGCGTCCGCCGGAACTTGATCATCTGGATCTGTCCGACGCGATTGAATTCGAAGCGGCGGCCGTGGCGCGCCGCACGGGACTGCGCTGCCGCGTGTCGTCGGTGCCGCAAGGCAGCCGTCTCGACGAGCCGCGATCCATCGCCGCCTTCCGCGTGTTCCAGGAGGCGATGACGAACGTCACGCGTCACGCCAATGCCAGCGCGGTCCGGATCCGCATGAGCGAGGCGCGAGGGGCCTTCACGATGGAGATTCAGGACAACGGACGGGGCATCAGCAAAACACAAATCAAGGGCGCGTCGTCCATCGGCCTCCTCGGCATGCGCGAAGCCGTCGAGCCGCTCGGCGGGACGCTCTCGGTCACCGGACATCGGGGCCGCGGCACCCGCGTGGTCGTCCGCTTTCCGCTGCGTGCGCAATGACGCGGATTCTCCTGATCGACGATCATCCCATCGTCCGGCTCGGCGTCCGCCGGATTCTCAGCGAACACTTCAACCCGGTGTTCATCGGCGAGGCCAACGACGCCGGCAGCGGGGCGGCGCAGGCGCTCAGCGAGGACTGGGACGTCGTGGTCCTCGACATCACCATGCCCGGCGCGGTCGGCCTCGACGTCCTGAAGCACATCCGCGAACAGCGGCCGACGCTGCCGATCCTCGTGCTCAGCATCCATCCCGCCAACCAGTTTGCGCGCCGGGCGCTGCACGCCGGCGCGTCGGGCTATCTGACGAAAGACAGCGCGCCCAGCGAGCTCGTCGGCGCGATTGAAGACGTCAAGCACGGACGGCGCTACGTCAGCGACGCCGTGAAGGCGACGATGGCGGGAACGAGGGCCCGCATCGGGACGCATGAAATGCTGTCGGATCGCGAATACCAGGCGCTGCGGATGCTGGGATCGGGCCGAACGGTGTCGGAAATCTCCGAGGAACTCGGGTTGAGCGTGAAGACGGTCAGCACGTATCGCGCGCGCGTGCTGCAGAAGCTCGGCATGCGCACCAACGCGGAGCTCATGCGCTACGTCATGGAAAACGCGCTGCTGGATTCCTGAGCACCGCGCCTCCGGTGTGGTGCGGGCCTGTTTCTTGCTTCACTAATCTCCCCAGTGAGCTTCTACCCTGTCGATCGCCGGAAAACCGTCAGTATCCTTGCGTGCGCGGTCCTCGCTTTTGTGTTCGCCACGACGGCGCGGCCGTTCGGCCAGACCGGCGCGGCAGACGATGCGATTGCGCGGTTGGGCCGGAAGCTCGCGGATGGCACGGCCACGCTGCAGTATCGCGAGGACGGCGGATACCTGCCGAGCCTGCTCACGCTGCTCGGGATCAACCTCGATTCGCAGGTACTGGTCTTCTCGAAGACCAGTTTTCAGCACATGCTGATCAACCCGAAGAATCCTCGGGCGCTGTATTTCAACGACAACGTCGCGATCGGCATGGTGCCCGGCGGCACGGTGTACGAGATGGTCGCGCTCGAGCCCTCGCAGGGCCTCGCCTTCTACTCGCTCGACACGAAGAAGACCGAGCGGCCGTCGTTTCAACGGCGCGGCGTCGAGTGCCTGTTCTGTCACGCGCCTGGCAACAAGGGCGCGGCGGCGATGGTGGTCGCGTCGGTGATTCCGACCGCGGACGGCACCCCCGCGTACACCAGCGCGTTCATCGACACGATCGATCATCGGACGCCGTTCAGCCGGCGCTGGGGCGGCTGGTACGTGACGGGGACGCACGGATCGCAAAGGCATATGGGCAACGCGATCTCGCCCGATCCCGAGCACCCGCTGGACCTCGAACAACGCGGCACGCAGAACGTCACGTCGCTGGCGGCCAAGTTCGATGTCGCGAAATATCTGGCGCCGACAAGCGACATCGTCGCGCTGATGACGCTCGAGCATCAGGTGGGCGCCGTGAATAAGCTCGGCGCGTTGGGCGTGCAGTACCGGAACACTCAGCGGTCCGGCATGACGGACCCGGCCATCCTCGACCGCGAAATCGCCGAACTGGTGGACTATCTCGTCTTCGCCGAAGAGGCGCCGTTCGGCGAGCCTGTGAAGGGCGTGTCGGCGTTCACGCAGACGTTTGCGGCACACGGACCTCGTGACCGGCAGGGACGGACGCTGCGTGAATTCGATCTGCGGACGCGGCTCTTCCGCTATCGGCTGTCGTACATGATCTACAGCGATCTGTTCGACGGCCTGCCGACGCTGCTGCGGAACCGCGTCTACGCGCGGCTGAGTGACGTGCTGAGCCAGCGCGATCCCGCCGCGCTGGAGATCCTGCGCGACACCAAGAACAACCTGCCTGAGGGCTGGTAAAACGACACGACGCGGCGGGCCTGAAAGGCCCGCCCTACGTACGTAGGGCGACCCAGGCCCGTACGTAGGGCGACCCTTTCAGGGTCGCCGAAGTTCCCGCTCCAACTGCGATCGATCGAGCTGCCTGCATCGGTCTCCGATCACGATCGCCGCGACGCTGTTGCCGATCGTGTTGGTGACGGCCATCGCCTGTCCCATGAAACGATGAATGCCGACGACCAGCACCACGCCGGCCACCGGCACGTGTCCCGCGGCGGTCAACGTCCCCGCGAGCACGACGAGCGCGGCGCCGGCGACGCCGGCCACGCCTTTCGACGTCAGCGTGAGCACGGCGACCAGCACGATCTGTTCGCGGAGCGGCAGCGGCGTGTTCGTCGCCTGTGCAATGAACACCGCGGCCATCGCCTGATAGATCGCGCTGCCGTCCAGGTTTAACGAATAGCCCGCCGGAATGACCAGGCCGACGACCGAACGCGAGACGCCGAGCCGCTCGAGCTTCGCCATCACCTGCGGCATCGCCGACTCCGATGACGAGGTGCCGAAGGCAACGAACAGTTCCTCACGCAAATACGCAATCAGCCGCCAGATGCTGAAGCCGCTCCACCACGCGATGGCGCCAAGCACGACCGCCACGAAGAACGCGGACGTCGCGTAGAAATAGACGATCAGCTTCACCAGCTGCGCGAGCGTCTCGACGCCGAACGCGCCGACGGTCGCCGCCATCGCGCCGAACGCGGCGATGGGCGCCGTCGTCATGATCAGGCGCACCAGCCCGAGCAGCGCACGCGACAGCGTGTCGATGAACTCGAAGAGCGCTGCTCCCCGCGCGCCGGTCGCGTTGAGGGCGAGGCCGAAGACGACCGAGAACAGCAGCACCTGCAGGATGTCCGACCGCGCCAGCGCGTCGACGATGCTCGTCGGGATGATGCCGATCAGAAAATCCGTGGCGGTCAGCGTCCGCCCGGCGGTCACGTACTGCGCCACGGCGGATGGATCGAGCTTCGCGGCGTCCACGTTCATGCCCACGCCCGGCTTCATGACGTTGACGGCGATGAGCCCGATCAGCAGTGCGACCGTGCTGACGATCTCGAAGTAGACGAGCGTGAGGATGCCCGTCCTGCCCAGGGCCTTCACGTCCCCGACGCCGGCAATGCCGACGACGACGGTGCAGAACACCACGGGCGCGACGATCATCCGAATCAGCCGGACGAACGCGTCGCCCAGCGGACGCATCGACGCGCCGGCGTGCGGAAAGACCGCGCCGAACGCGACGCCGGCAATCGTCGCGATCAGCACCTGCCCGTAGAGCGTCTTGTAGAACGGTGTCGGCGTCAAAGCGAAATGCGTATCTTGCCGATGCGGTAGCCCGAGAACCGGCAGCCGCATTGGAAGCACGAGTAGCTGTGGCGCCGCTCCTTCGTGACGTCGGCGCTGTGGCATTCGGGGCACTGCCGGCTGGGCGCCAGGCGAAGCCGCCTCAGACGCTCGAACGACAGCGCCGGCAGGCGCCACGGCAACGGACGGGGGCGCTTTTCCCGGGCCGGCGACGGCGACTTGCACAGCTCGTCGAGCACGGCCTGCGCCTCGGCGTTCGGCGACACGAACGACAGCGCCAGGACGAACGCGCCGTCGTGGCGCCGGCATCGCACGACCCGGCCGTGCAGCCACACCTGTCCGGTCCTGGGCAGGTCGAGCACGAGCGGCCACTCGCCGCCTCTCCGCAACTCGAAGGTCATGCGAATCAACGCCCCAGACGGGCTGAGGTTGAGCAGCTCGGCCACGGTGTTGGCGAACGTGATGTGCGCGCCAGGAATAGCGACACGAGGGTGGCGGGAACGCGTCTGCATCGCTCGGACGGAAGAACGGCGATCTTACTCTAGGCGGACGTGGGAAGGGCCAGGTTGAGACGCATGTCGGTGGCGCTCGGGAGCGTCAACCGGAAGCAGGCGCCGCGTTCCGAAGGCCGCAGTTCCAGGGCGCCGCTGTGCGCCTGCGCGATGCCCAGGCTGACCGACAGCCCGAGGCCGGTCCCCTGACCGATCCCCTTGGTCGTGAAGAACGGCTCGAAGATCCGGCTCGCCTCCAGGCCGGGCACGCCCGGCCCGTCGTCCGCGACTTCGATATACGCGGAGTCGGACGTTTCCCCGGTCGTGATGCGGATGGAGCCTCCGCGCGCGTGGCTGCGGAGCGCCTGTTCCGCGTTCAACAGCAGGTTGAGAACCACCTGCTGGATCTCTTCGCGGTTCGCGACAACGATCGGCATGTTGGTGGAGTACTGCTCGACGAGCTCGATGTCGGCGAGCTTCAGTTCGTACGCGCGGAGCGCGGACGTCGCGCGGCCAATCTCGTTGAGATCGGCGACCGCGCGCTCGAGCGTCGAGCGGCGCGCAAACAGCAGCAGGTGGCGCACGATCTTCGCGGCGCGATCGGCGTCGGATCGAATCTGCAGCAGGTCGCGACGAGTCTCCGGGTTCGCATCCGACTCGATCAGCAGCTCGGTGAAGCCCATGACCGCCTGCAGCGGGTTGTTGATTTCATGCGCCACGCCGGCGACGAGCTGGCCGACCGCGGACAGCCGCTCGCTGTGAATCAGCTGCTCGCGCAGGCGCCGCTCCTCCGAGATGTCACGCTCGACCGACACGACATGCGTCACGGCCCCCCCGTGATCGACGACGCCGGCGAGCGTCGCCGACACGGGATACGTCGAGCCGTCGGGGCGCCGGCGCTGCAGCGTGCCGCGCCAGGTGCCGTGCGCGCGCACGTGCGACAGGAGGTCTTCCGCGGACAGCGTCTCGAGCACCATCAGGTCGCGGACGTGCAGCCGGACGACCTCGTCGCGCTCGCGGCCAATCGCGCGGCAGAAGGCGCTGTTGGCATGACGGCAGCGGCCGTCAGGCGTCATCACGAGGATCAGATCCTGCGCCTGCTCGATGACGTCGGCCAGCAGCTTCGTCGTCGTCCCGGCCTGCTGCAGCTCGGAGCGCTCGGCGGCAATGCGCGCGACGAGAAGCGGCAGCACGGAGATGAGCGTGACGGCCGTGGAGAGATCTCTGAAACCGGGCGCCGCCGCGTCGGGCACGATGCGGCGCAGCCCGTAGTCGAGGAACGGCAGCGTCGCGACCGCCGTGAAGATCACCCACGGACGCGGACGCACGAGCTCTTCCCGATCGGACTCCGACGACGCCGCGTCCTCGGACTCCGGCGCGGCGCTCGCCGCCCACGGGAAAAATGCGAACGGCAGGATCCAGGCGAAGTCGTACACGAACCCGCTGCGATACACGCCCTCGCCGCTGCTGACGTTGCTCAGCGTCAGCGTGACAAACGCGACGACGGCCCCGAGCGCGAGGCGACGGTATGTCCCCTGCCACTCCGTCCCGCGCGCGGCCCACATCGCGCCAAGCATGCCGGCGACGACGAGCGCCTGTTGAAGCTCGGAGACCAGCTGCAGCGAAACCGGCGCGTCCATGCCGCCCGCGCCGGCCGGGGGCGCCGTGACGAAGAACGAGTAGAGAAAACCGGTGACGACGGTCAGGCCGGCGATGTCGACGGCCGTGGTCGCGGCAATCGGTTCGCGCGCGCCGCGATGCGGCTGGGCGAGCAGCGCGTAGAGCGGGGCGATGGCGCCGAACAGCGCGAACACGGCGGGCCACGCGAGCCAGGTGTCGCGCTGGAACATCAGCTCGTCGGCGGCCCATCCCGTCAGCCCGACGGCCGACATCGCGAGGCCGACCGCAATAGTCGCCCAGAACAGCCACTGGCAGCCGCGCCACGTCTGCCGCCGGCGGACGATGACGTACGTGCCCGCCATCGGCGGCACGAGCAGGGCGCACGCACGGAACCAGCTCAGGAGCGCTGCGTGCCCGCGAAGCTCCCAGCCAACTAGAACGTAAACGGTTGAATAGAGGATGCCGCTGAGAAGCCAGCCCATCTGATTACATATTTCGGCAGATGGGCCGGCCGACAGGAGTGCCTATTTGGCCGAATCTGCCCCGGCTTTCGCAGTTTGGCCGTCCTGTTCGCTCGAGCCGCCTGATGCGCCAATGGCGCCGACGATCTTGCCGTCCATGATGATGGGCAGGCCGCCTTCGACCGGCACCGCGCCTTCGAGCGCGAGCAGCCGCAGCCCGGCACCTCCGGCCGCCAGGACGTCCTGCAGCGCCTTGGTCGGCCGCTTGAAGCGCGCGGCCGAGCGCGCCTTGTCCTGCGCGATCTGGACGCTGGCGGCCTGCGTGCCGTCGATTTTCTCGAAGTACACGAGGTCGCCGGAGATGTCCACGATGGCGATGGCCATCTTCCAGTTGTTCTTCTTCGCTTCGGCGATCGACAGCGCGGCGATCTTCTTCGCGGCGTCGTCGGTAATGGACATGCCGTAGGGGTTCGGCAGCTGCGCGAACACGGGTGCGCCGACGAGCGCCGCGAGTACGGTGAGAGCAAGCTTTCGCATGTTTGACTCCGCTCCAATCCGGCGGCCCTGAAAGGGCCGCCCTACTCTGCGCCGGGTGTGCCCGCGGCCGGCCGCGGGGCGTTGACGTTGTCCTGCGTGATGGTCTTGCGCGGGCGAAGGATGCCCTTCTTCGCGTCTTCTGCGAGCGCCCTGTCTTCAGCGCGCTCGCCGCTCAGGGCGTTTGCCAGCGCGTAGTCGCCTTCGAGGCATTCGTACGGGAGCAGCTTGTAGCCGGGAGGCGACACGAGGGGCAGCGAGATCGTGAACGGCGCGACGTACGTCTTCGGATCGTTGATCTTCACGTCGTAGCGCAGCTCATCGGGCCCGACGCGCGTGATGCGCTCGGTCATCACCATGTCGGTGCTGTGGCGCAGCCCGTTGCCGTTGAGGCCGATGCTGGTCTTGTCGGTCAGG
>Ga0315281_10006157_pt1 | contig 17112 bp, 17 predicted proteins | sample YL17G07_0_MG_FD_204540 | JGI IMG/M metagenome (GOLD analysis project Ga0315281, IMG submission 204540) | Sediment microbial communities from Yellowstone Lake, YNP, Wyoming, USA - YL17G07_0 | ecosystem: Environmental > Aquatic > Freshwater > Lake > Sediment | place: USA: Wyoming | collected...
ACCTATTGTCCTGTCTATAATAGCCACTTAAAGGCATCTTCCCATTAGACAAGGTACTGGCGGGAAGCACCCGGCAGTTCAGGTCGAGCCACATAATACGACTGACCCAGGTAGCCACAAGTGCTTCCCTACCATCTTTATTTTACATTTTGAAGGCTGCTTTTTTATAGTATTTTTTCTCCATTTTCTATTATAGACCCCAATCTTCTTTTATTCCCTATCATTTACTGACCCTATCATTCCCCTAACTGTGTTCCCATCATCCATTTACACTATGAATCTTTTTTATATAACATTCAAAAAATCATCAACGGTTAATCCGCTTTTTCTGATCAAGCCTCTTAATAATCCTGGCGCTAACTCTTTATGATTTGGAACTGAAAGGGTTGGTTTGGACTCATGGTATAGTATCATATGACTACCAGTCTGATGGTCAACAACATAGCCAAATTTTCGGAAAATCCTCTCAGCCTCTCTGCCAGAGAAATTTGAGAGTTTTCCCATTTATACAGTAACCTCGCCTAAAAAAATCTCAGAATATTGTTGAATATACAATCGTTGATGTTTTTCTTCAACTATCAGCCACCCTCTAATAGCATCCTTTACATTTTCCAATGCCGCATCAATAGTTTTACCTTGACTCATACAACCAATAAGTTCTGGCACATCTACAATATAACCCTGATATTCAGGATCGTATGTTATAATAACTTTATATGTCATATAAACCTCTTTAACATTTAATCATCTAACAATGGCATTTCTTTACTAATATAACAGTATTAACAAAAATTATCATACATTTTATTTCATTGATCTTAAAAAATAATTAAATATTTGAAAGGTTCAGGTCTTAAATTATCAGTTTTTTATATTTTCTATTATAACTTTACTAATGATTGTATTGTATCCCATAATATTTAATTAAAATATATTCATGTAGTAAATAAGCAAAAAACTTATAATTTAAGACTTGACCCCAAGCATTCTGTTCTTTAGCCACAAGTACTTCCCTATCATCTTTATTTTACATTTTGAAGTCTGCTTTTTAATAGTATTTTTTCTCCATTTTCTATTATAGACCCCAATCTTTCATTGGTTTGTCAATTTAAATGGTCGCTGTCCCTATTTAATCTATTTAATCGCTATACAAAGATAAAAGATATTTTGTAAAACAATTAATCTATGTTAATATAGACGCAATGAACTTTTTAGATTCCAATAAGATTTTAATCAGAGGCGTTAATTGGGTCGGAGACGCAGTGATGACCATGCCCGCTGCGCGCGCCTTGAGGGATAATTTTACAGATAAACACATCTCAATCCTTCTTAAACCGTGGGTTGGCGATTTGTTCCATAAAGACCCTAATATTACCAATATTATTGGTTATTCAACAGACCATAAAGGCATAAAAGGCAGGCTTAAACTTGTTAAAACCCTCAAGACTGAGGAATTTGACTCTGCAATATTATTTCAGAATGCCCTTGATGCAGCAATAATAACATTCCTCTCAGGCATCAAAAACAGAATAGGATATAATACTGATGCCAGAAGCATCCTTTTAACCAAATCTGTGAGAGTTGACGACAAAATCCTCTCCCTTCATCAGGTACATTACTATCTGAATCTCTTAAAGGCTGCTGGAATTGACGCCCCTTATCGTCTCCCTTGGATTTATATGGATATTGAGGATAGAATTGCTGCAAGGGCTGCCCTTTCTTCTCTCAAACACCCAATAATTGGAATCAACCCTGGGTCTTCTGGCGGGACTGCTAAGAGATGGCCTGCCAAGTATTTTGCCATAGTTATCAGCCTTATCATATCAGAGCTTGGCGGGAGCGCAGTGATATTTGGCGGAACTGCTGAAAGTCCCCTAGCCAAAGAAATTATTAATCTGATTGATAAAGACATAGTAACCTCTGAAACGATACTTGACCTCACTGGCAATACCACTATTGGACAATTGCCTTCGATTGTCTCACAATGCAGCCTCCTGCTTAGCAATGATTCAGGGATTATGCACGTTGGTTATGCGGTAGGCGTGCCATTGATTGCGGTATTTGGACCTACCTCGCATGTGCATACTGGACCTCCAATGCCAATGGATGATTCTGAATTTAGTTATAAAAGGGTTGTGCTGGATAAGGCGCTTCCTTGCTCGCCTTGTTTTAAATTAAAATGCAGATTTGGGGCGCCTGCTTGTTTGATAGATATCTCAGTTCAAGAGGTATTTGAAACCATCAAAGGAATTATTCCAAAAAATAAGGCAATATTCTTTGACAGGGATGGAACATTATGTAAGGATGCCCATTATTTGAATGATTTTAAAGACCTTCATATATTCCCAGAGGTCAAAGAACTTATTAAACTAAAAGAAAAGGGCTATAAATTGATAGGAATATCCAATCAATCAGGCATTGGACGAGGGATAGTCTCTGAGAGGTTTACTAAAGAGGTCAATCAAATCTTTATAGATAAATATGGTTTTGACGATTTTTATTTCTGTCCTCACCTTCCTGATGCCAGATGCGCATGCAGGAAACCTCAGCCAGGGATGTTACTCCGCGCAAGGGCGCAGCATAATATTGATTTCAATAAATCTATATTTGTAGGTGATAAAGACGCAGATGTATTGAGCGCGCATGCAGTTGGCGCAAGAGCCATATATGTTGAATCAGTCCTCTACAAACAAACGGTTAAGGGAATTATCCAGATTAAAAATCTGAGCGAGCTTTATAGTTTGATTTGATTGATTATACGTAGGGGCAACCCTTGTGGCTGCCCTGTGATAAATTAATTACACCGAACTCAAAAAAAGGGCAGGCACAAGGCCTGCCCCTACGTAAAATGTGACTGCTCTAATTGCAATTTTATATCTAGGCTACCTCTAAGACAGCCTCAGTATCAAAGACAACCTCAGTATCTAAAAGTTCATTTGTGTCAAGTAATATAACAAACTTTCCAGAGCCTTTCATTGTTCCAATCAATCCAGCCATCTTATTCTCTGATTCCTGATTGCTTGGCATCTTGGTTATTGAGCCTTCCTTAAGTTTCTCAACCGATACTATGGAATCAACCGAAAGGGCAACCTTTTTACCATGCGCCTCAATTACCAGAGATATCTCATTATTTACTAAATCAGCAATCAAGGAGCGGAAACCGTTAAATAGCTCTATCATATATGTAAGCTCGCCATGACGGGTCGAATTAATTAATTCATTCGCCTGTTCAATATTATGATTATTGACTGCCTCTCTTACATGTATGGCAATATTGTGGACAGCCTTATGAGGGGCGTCAAATTTCTTTAGAAATCTCTCAACAGACGGATTTTGGGCAGCATAGGCGTCATACCATTTGCCAAATGCGCACAGATTAGGGTTGGTTGTCAGCTTAAACTCGCGTTTTTCTTCTACGGATTTACTAAGCTCATTAAGCCAGTTTTTATGGTCTTGCTCCCTTTTGTGCATTGTGTCAACTATATCGTCAATCTCTTCTTTATAGGATGGGAGCATCAATCTCTTTCTTGTGTCAATCAATGGAATTACAGAGCCTCTAAGGGTTATCAAACCTCTTATCCATTCTGGCTGGTTAGGAGCAGCAACGATCTTGGGCATTCCTATCATTGTTATTACATATTTTGCGGAGATTCCATATAACTCATCCTTCAACATAAATATTACCCATGGATAATCTTCAAAGACTTCGCCTTCCTCATTCTTCATATATTTACCGCCTCCTCTCTATATTGAAAATTTATAAATAATATAAATTCACCTTTATATTAAACTTATTAAACATCAATGTCAATGTAAAATTTATATCGTGATGTTTTATAAAAAACTTTAAGATTTCCTGCTTTGAATATAGTATAATATAAAAACTGAAGATTATCATCAGAATTAATTGGAGTAATACTATTGCAAGGTATTAAAGACAAAAAAAAAGACCCTATAAAGACAATATTTGCCCTTGATGCAATATTTGCGACTATTACAGCTATTGCCTCAAGCCTTGTCTTGTTTATAATTGCAGGGATATTGATTGTTCTTATAACAAAGTCATGGCTTTCAATCAAGGAATTCGGCGTCATTGGTTTTATCTTCTCAACTGATTGGGACCCCGTTCATAAGGTCTTTGGAGCGGCTGCCTCAATCTATGGAACTTTAGTTACTACTGGGTTTGCAATGTTGATTGCAGTTCCATCTGCAATTGGAATAGCGATATTTGTCACTGAGATTGCCCCTAACAGCCTAAAATCTCCAATTGCCACTGCAATAGAACTGCTTGCCGCTATACCATCAATTATATTTGGGATGTGGGGTCTTTTTACCCTTGCCCCAATAATGTCTGAATATATTGAACCAGCCATTCAGATAACCCTTGGAAGGCTTCCAATTGTTGGGGCGGTATTTTCTGGTACAACTTTAGGCATAGACCTTTTTACAGCGTCCATTATATTAAGTATAATGATATTGCCATTTACTGCAAGCGTTTCAAGAGACGCCTTTAATCTCACGCCTTCTATTGTAAAGGAATCCGCTTATGCTATGGGCGCTACACAGTGGGAGGTCATTAGGGATATTGTAATCCCATTTTCAAGGCGGGGGGTGTTTGGCGGGATTATACTTTCGCTTGGACGCGCTCTTGGCGAGACTATGGCTGTGGCATTTGTGCTTGGGAATAATCATCAGATTACAGCATCGCTGTTTAACGCTGCGGCAACTATTACAGTAACGCTAGCAAACGAATTTACTGAGGCTGATTCTGATATATATCTATCATCGCTTTTTTATCTTGCCTTAATACTTTTTGTCATGAGTTTTGTTATACTAGCTATTGCTAAATATTTTTTAGTGAAATCAAGAAATGAATAACTCAAATAAAAGAAAGATTTACAATAAAATTGCCTTAGCAGCATGCTCTCTCACTGCCGCTTTAGGCTTATTTTGGCTTGTTTTTATTCTTGGGGATGTAATCCTGCATGGGTTATCTGCTATCAATCTTGATATATTTATAAATGACCCTGCCCCTCCAGGCGTTGAACAAGGAGGGCTTAGAAATGCCTTTGTTGGTCAGATATTGATAACCTCCCTTGGTGTTATTGTAGGCGTGCCTCTTGGAATCTTGGGAGCTACTTTTTTGGCAGAATATGCAAGGGGAACATATATCTCGCAGATAATCAGCATAGCCTCTGATATTATGGTCAGCGTTCCTTCAATAGTAATTGGGACATTTGTCTATGCCCTTATGGTCAAACCATTGGGGCATTTCAGCGGATGGGCTGGCGCCCTTACGCTTGCCATAATTATGCTTCCAGTTGTTATCAGAACTACTGAAAATATGTTAAACTTAGTTTCATGGACTCTGAGAGAGGCTGCCTTTGCCCTTGGCGCTCCTTATTATAAGGTGATATTTCAAGTCGTTTACAGAGGCGCTGCTACTGGTATTCTTACAGGGATACTTCTATCCGTTGCAAGGGTAGCGGGTGAGACTGCCCCGCTTTTATTTACGTCATTTAATAATACATTTTTTTCACTCAATATGAACGAACCTATTTCTTCTCTAACAGTTTCAATATTTCAATATGCCATGGGTCCATATGAATTATGGCATAAACAGGCATGGGCTGCGTCTCTAATCATTACTTTGACAATCTTGCTTATCACAATCTTGAGCAGGCTTATAATTAAGAGAAGGTATGGAAGATAGATATGTCTGATTTAATGGAACTTGAGGTCAAGAAGCTTGATTTTTATTACCAAAATACCATTCATGCCTTAAAAAATATAAATCTGCCTATATTTCAAAACAAGGTAACCGCTCTGATTGGTCCATCTGGATGTGGTAAGACCACATTACTGCGGTGTTTTAATAGGATGCACGACCTATATCCAAAGAATATCTATAAGGGCGAGATTTTCTTTAGGGGTAAAAACATACTTGTCAAGGACCTTGATATGATAGAGCTTAGGAGCAGGATTGGGATGGTATTTCAAAAGCCTACCCCATTTCCAATGACAATATTTAATAATGTCGCTTATGGGCTGAAACTTCGCGGTATAAAGGATAGGGATGAGATTTATCAATTTGTTAAAACCGCATTGATGGAGGCTGCCCTTTGGGATGAGGCAAAGGATAAACTTAATACAAGCGCATATGACCTTTCAGGAGGTCAGCAGCAAAGGCTTGTTATAGCAAGGGCGCTGGCGGTTGACCCGGAGGTATTGCTGTTTGATGAGCCTACATCCGCCCTTGACCCAATATCTACCGCAAAGATAGAGGAATTAATAGTCGCTCTTAAAGAAAAGATAACTATAATTATTGTAACACACAACATGCAGCAGGCTGCGCGAATCTCTGACTGGACTGGATTTATGATGCTTGGAGACCTTATTGAATTTAATAAGACTGAAGTGATGTTTACCAATCCAATGGAGAAATTAACTCAAGACTATATAACTGGGAGGTTTGGATAATATCCCTTGGGGCGTATTGCATACGCCACACAGATAGGGCGGATGAAATACGCCCCTACAGGAGGTTCTTATGTCCGTAAGTGATTATGAATTAAAGTTTTTAAAGAATAGCATCCTTGAGATGGCAGCGCTTGTTGAGACCTTTATAAAGGATGCTGTATCGTCATTATTAAATAATGATGTAGAGCTGGCAAGAAAGGTTATAAGGAGCGATCACCTAGTAAATTCTTACGACATAAGGATTGATGAGGACTGCATCAAACTTATTGCCTTAAAACAGCCGATTGGCAAGCATTTAAGACTTATTACAACTGCGATGAAAATGGCGTCGGACCTTGAGCGCATTGCTGATAATGCCGTAAATATAGCTGAGCGAGATATTGATATCGCTGATATGCACCAGATTGATCCTACAGTCCGTGAAGACATCTTTCAGATGAGCGAGATAGTTCAATCTATGCTTAGAGATGCTATATCCTCATTTGTAAATGAGGATAAACTACTGGCAATGGATGTTATAACAAGGGATGAGGCTGTTGATAAGCTGGATGATAAAATATTTCAAGAATTAATGACACAGATGCACAAGTGCGCTGATTGTATCTATAGCGGGTCAAGGATTAGTTATGTGTCAATATATTTAGAAAGGATTGGAGACCATGCTACAAATCTTGCGGAGATGGTAATCTATATGGTTGAAGGACGTATTATAAGACATATTGCCCTTGATAAGATAAAGACCATTAAAGACTCAGCAGCCAATCTGAAAAATCTATGATTATACTTAATACTTCAACCATACCGCGTTACGCAAAAAAAAAGGTAGAGAGTTTTTATAGCGAGTTGCTGGATATCTATAATTATAATGTCCACTCTGTTTATGTCATTGGCGAAGGGCTGTCAAATGATGCCTTTGGACCACAGATAAAGTATAGGATTGATGGTATTATAGTGTTGAAAAAACAAGATAGATTATTTAACGAAGTTGCTGCTCCTGTTGCGTCAAAATACTTGAAAAAACCACTGGCAGTTCCATTAGTAATGTCAATAGACGAGTTTGAGAGTTATATAGAAATATTCCCGCTTAGATTTTTAAATCACTGTATTGTACATCAGGCAATTTATGGGGAAGACCTCTTAGAAAATCTAAGCATTTGCCATCAAACACTAATGACGGAGTGCAGGCATGATGTCAGAGGGATTTTAAACAGGCTGTTAAATGATTTCATATCCTGCGGAGGCGATAAAATCAAGACCGCTAATAAGATAAAAGATTCATTCAGAGGCGATATACCTTTGTTTAGGGGTTTGATAAAATTAACAGGCGTTATCCCTCCAATAAACCATAAAGAGGTAATTATAGCTCTGCCAGACGCAGCCAAGATAAAGGCAGGGATATTTAAGACTATCTACGAATTAAATACTAAATACGGTAAGATAAGCAAGGATGTAGTGGAAGGTATTTTTGATGAATATTATTCGGTTATAAATGAATTGGATAAAAAATTGCAACATAGCGTGTGATAAAATAGTATTCGTAGGGGCGTATTGCATACGCCCTTTTGTTTACGGATAGGGTATATGCGCGGATAGGGCGTATGCAATACGCCCCTACGTCTATAGTATTAGTTTTAAAGGGAATGGTTCGTAAACACAATGAAGATTAGTCAAAAATTAATCGGCGGTTTCGTAGGGATATCTCTGTTGACATTTATTGTCGGGGCTGTCGGCATTGACACAATTAAGAGATTCAAAGGCGGCTTTGAGTACCTGCAAAATACCTCTATGAAGGCTGTAGAGGCTGGAAATATCATAGATTCTACTATCCTTAAACTAAATCTGTATGAAACAAGATTCTTAATCAATCCGGAGCAAGGTGATAATAAAGAGGTTCAATATCTTTTTAACCGCTTAAATATGGCATTCTTTAAATATCAAGAGGCTTATCAGGTAGTTAATGAATTAAGAGAGCCTAATGCAGTAAAGATGAAAGATTTTATTGATAGATTCAATTTATATGAATTGAAATTAAGAGATTCATTTAACGACATAATAAACCTTAATAATAATGGATCTATTTCAGAAGATATAAAACGGCAAAAGATGAAAGAACTAAGGATATTACATATTGAAGGCGAGACGTTAGTAAAAGAGTTAAATGCTTCTGAAGTCTCTGCAGGACATCAAAAAGCGCATGAGATGAATAAATTTATTTCATTGCGAATTCTAATATCTAATATAATAGCGCTTGCCTCAGTGTTGATTGCCCTTGGTATAGGCATAATCATATCCCGCAGGATTTCAATGTCTATAATCAAACTAAGAGATTCAACCATTGAGATAAGCAAAGGCAATCTTAATACAAGAGTTGAGATTGAGACAAGGGATGAAATTGGGCAGCTTGCTGCTTCATTTAATAAGATGATTGACGATTTAAAAGCGACAACCGTATCCTGCAATTATGTAGATTCTATATTTAACAGCATGAACAGTATGTTGATTATTATATCGCCTCAAGGCATTATCCAAACGGTAAATCCATTTGTCTGTAGTACGCTTGGATATCAATGCAGTGAACTTATAGGCCAGCGCTCTGATAAGGTTATTGATATCAGCGATCTGTTGTCTGCTCAGGGCTGGATGAAGTATCTGCTTAAAAAGGAGAGGATAATTAATGTAGAGAGATTATTTATTGCAAGTGATGAAAGAAAGATTCCAGCGCTATTCTCAAGTTCTGTAATATTTGGAGATACTGGCTATGTTCAATATATAATATGCGTTGCTCAGGATATATCTTCACGCAAGGATTTAGAAGAACAATTACACAAGGCGCAAAGATATTCTCAAGGCATAATTGACAGCGCTATGGATATGATTATAGTAGTGGATAAAAACTACAATATTTTAGAATTTAATCAGGCTGCCCAGAATGTCTTTGGATATTCCTTAGAAGAGGTGATAGGAAGGCATGTATCAATGCTCTCGCCTAATAATCCAGAGGCTGTAAAGAATGTTATGGAAACCCTGAATGAAAAAGGCAGTTTTAAAGGAGAAGCAACCAATATGCGTAAAGATGGAGAGCATTTTATTGCTGATATGGCTATATCCCTTTTCATGGATGAAAATAATAATCCAAATGGTTTTGTCGGCAGTTTAAGAGATATTACAGAGAATAAACGTCTGGAGATGGAACTGGCAATATACCATGTCAACCTTGAGGCGAAGGTTATAGAGCGCACCGCTGAACTAACTGATGCAAATATTAAGGTTAATGACTCTCTACATGAAAAAGAGGTCTTGCTTAGAGAGATACATCATAGAGTAAAAAATAATCTGCAGATAGTATCATCCCTCCTTGAAAGTCAGACAAGATATATTGATGATCATAGAATACTTGCCATGTTTAAAGACAGTCAGAACAGAATCGCCTCTATGGCTCTAATCCATGAAAAGTTGTACCAATCAACCAGTTTATCCAAGATTAATATTGCAGAATATATAAAAGACCTTGCAGACAACCTATTAATAACTTATTCTGAAACATCCTCAAATATCACCATGAATATAAAGTCTGAGCCTATATCTTTGAATATAGAAACTGCGATTCCATGCGGTTTAATAATCAATGAAATAATCACAAACTCGCTGAAATATGCCTTTCCAGATAATAGAAGCGGCTTGATTACTATTAATTTTAACAGTGATCAAGATAATAATCTAACCTTAATTGTAGCAGATAATGGCATAGGGCTGCCAAGAGACTTTGATTTAACTAAGTCAAAATCTCTTGGACTGTCATTGATAAATAGTCTGGCAAAAAGACAGCTTGACGGAACTATCGAAATTGTTGATAATAATGGTACTCTATTTAAGATTTCATTTACGGAGCTTCAATATAAGGAGAGGTTTTAGATTTATGGCAAAGATATTAATAGTTGAAGATGAATTTCTGATAGCTGAGAGTATGCAGCGCATGTTAGAGAGATTAGACTATCATGTTGCTGGGATTGAATCATCTGGCAGGCGGGCTATTGAGAGGATAAAGGAAATAGAGCCAGACCTGATACTAATGGATATTAACATAAAGGGCGATATGGACGGCATTGAAACTGCCCATAAAATAAGAGATAGATTTACTATTCCAGTGATATATATGACAGCATATGAAGATTCTGAGATAATAGAGAGGGCGCAGATAACCGAGCCTTACGGTTATCTGCTCAAACCAATAAAGGAAAGAGACCTTAAATCCACCATAAAAATGGCTCTTTATAAGTCTCAGATAGATAAAAAATTAGCCTCTGTCAAGGCAATGCTTCTAACAGTATTCAACAGCATTGGTATAGGCATAATCATTACAGGCAGCAATGGTAATGTAATATTATTAAATCCAGTTGCAATAAAGATAACTGGTCTGAACAAAGAAGATGCCATTGGCAAACCATTAAATCAGATATTTTCAGTAACTCTCAACAATGCGCCTAAGTTTGATGCGCAAGAAAAACAAGGAGTTGAGGGTGAGGACTCAGAATTTGCAGAGATTGGCGATTTTGAAGAGACTATACCAAAGACTACGCAATTGATAGAGACTGGGGTTATTTCAAGAAGGATTATCAATTTTGGGATTGATAATTATGCGGAGTTGAGTCTTTCTGATAAAAGCAAGATACTTGTATATGGTTCTATCTCGCCTGTAAAAACAAATAATGAGATAATAGGCTCTGTAGTAGCGTTTCAAAGGGTAAGTTTAAATAGATCAACAAATGAGGCGCTTGGGCTGCTGCGTTCAGGAATAAAGACAGACATAGGTTCGCTTTTAACTAGCGCCATAAACACCCAGCCCCCAAGCGAATAAACCTTCCATCAATATAAGGAGAGACGGCTAATGGCAAAGATATTAATCGTTGAAGATGAATATATAATTGCTGAGAGTATGCAGGAAATATTATTGAGATTAGACCATGAGGTGGTAGAGATTGTGTCATCTGGGGCTAAGGCTTTAAATAAACTAAAAGAATCAGAGCCAGATATGATTCTAATGGATATAAACTTAAAGGGAGATATGGACGGAATAGAAACTGCCCATAAAATAAAAGAGCAATTCGATATTCCAGTGATATATATTACTGCTTATGGAAATAATGAATTGATTGAGAGGGCGCAGATAACAGAGCCTTATGGTTATTTGCTTAAACCATTAAAGGAAAGAGAGCTTAGATCTACAATAAAAATGGCTCTTTATAAGTCTCAGATAGATAAAAAATTAGCCTCTGTCAAGGCAATGCTTCTAACAGTATTCAACAGCATTGGTATAGGCATAATAATTACAGACATTAATGGCAATGTAATATTAATGAATTCTATTTCTGCAAAAATAACTGGGATTAGCAAGGATTCTGCAATAGGAAAACCAATCGGCGAAGTATTTGACTTGAAAGAGATTGTAGAAGAGGATAGCAGCCCAGATGAAGGATTTGAAATGCTGCCTTCAGAGGCATTAAATAAGCAATTGGCAAAGGGTAATGTTCCCAAAAAAATTATAAATTTCGGCATTAATAATAACGCAATCATAATCCTTCCAGATAAAAACAATCTATCTGTTTATGGCTCAATATCGCCTGTTAAAACCAAGAAAGAGATAATAGGCTCAGTAATTGCGTTTCAAAGGGTAGGTTTAAACAGGACGTCAAATGAGGAACATGGTATGCTGAAATCAGGGATAAAAACAGACATAAGCTCGCTTATAGACGCTAGTAACGAACCGAAAAACAGCTAAATTCGCCGATATATTTTTCCCATTTAATATCAATACCTTCTACATGGCTTGCTGAAGGCCCTTTAAAACACTTGGCAACTGTAATCTCCACATCCTTCTTATTCCCTTCAAAAACAGCCTCAACCCTGCCGTCAAAAAGATTGCTAACCCACCCGGTAAGATTAGAGTCTATTGCAGCTTGTCTGACATATGCCCTGAAAAAGACCCCTTGCACAATCCCCCTTATCAATAAATGCGCCCTTATCTGCGTTTCATTAACACCCAATAGCCCAACTCCTTATAAGAATTAGTCACCGCAAAGGCACAGAAAACGTAGGGGCAGACCTATGTGTCTGCCCTTTTGGTAAACAGACAAGGCGAACACATAGGTTCGCCCCTACATCTCTGCGGTGAAATTCTTTTTTATACCTATTGCAAAGCCAATTTTGCCCTTATTCCATAAAAAAATTCATCTTTAATATTTAACTCAGCATCTGCTGTAAGAGGATAGCTATAGGCGACCAGAGGCTCTATCACAAAATTATCCGCAGCCCTTATTATAAAAGATGCCATAAGTTCTCCATTATAGAAATTAAAGATATATTGATTTTTTGTGCCTCTACCCAAAAGAGAATTGCTCATATCCATATTAAACTCTGAAGCCAATCTAAGCTTTGCCATACTGCCAATAGGCAGTGAATAACTAAAGTCAGATATCAAGAACCCGCCTGTGCCTTCTAGATAATCATAATAAAAGGTTAAGGTAATATCAATTATAAATTTTACAGATGTCGAAATATACGCCTCCATCGTGTCATGATGATTAGGAATAGGGAAATAATAATAGATCAGCCCAATATTAAGACCTGCGCCATCTGTTTTGAACATATAGTTTAATGTAAATAGATATTTATTAAATCTTACGTCAGTGATATCATAATTCCCCAAAGCATTAAACCCATACTGCCCGTCAATAAGGTCAAGTCCTGGCTGCAAAACAAATCCATCGCTTAAATTCTTGCCTCGCCAGATATAATTACTATAAGTATCAAGAGACAAACTTGATAATAACGGATCTTGAGCCATTGCATTATCAATAAACATCATTGATATAATCAATACTGATATAACAAATATTCGTCTTATTCCATATTTCACGTATCACCTCTTTTTTTCACTACTCACTTTACCACAATAGCATCAATCTTATTTACGGTTTTCAGTTGTAGAGCAACGGCTTTTGCCTCTTTCATTGTATTAAACTTGCCTGTTGATACACGATATAGAGTCTTGTTTTTTTTATGTATCTCTTTGATAACGCCTTGATGATTATTGGCTTGAAGTTTATTAAGCAGTGATATTGCATTAGCGGAATTACTGAAAAGCCCAACTTGCACACAATAGGCCTGAGATGAATTAGACTCTGGCTTAGAAGTTATTGGCGTAGATGCCGCAGCTTTATCCTTAGCAGCAGAAGCCTTCAGAGGTTTTGGCGAAGTCGGCGCTGCAATTTTTTTATGCGGGGTTGTAGCATTTGCATGAGCAACTGCTTGCTCCTTCCCTCTATCAATAATTGCAGGCTTTGTGCTATGAGTTAGTTTTGTTGGTTTTTGAACAGCTTTCACAGCAGTTACAGGATGTTTAGTCTCGGTATCTTTGTGAGCAGCCTTCAATTTAGGCTTTTGAACTGGTTTGGCTTCAACAGGGGCATCAGTTTTAATTGTAGGTTGCGCTTTCTCTACGTCAGCCTCTGGTGTTTTGTTGTTAGATGACGGTTGTTGCTCTACCTTGACAGGGGTCACTGGAGACGCTGGTTTTGCTGCCTCTTCTGGTTTTACTGCCTGCTGTGGCAGAGCCTTATCTTTTCCTTCAACAATCTCTTGGGTATCATTTTTAGCTATTTCTTTTCCAACAAGCGGATTTTTAGACATCTTTTGGGCAGCAATATTCTCAGAAGGGGTTAAGGGCTTTTTATCTGGAGGCTCAACTATTGTTAAAATCTCTCTACTAGGGTCGGTTAGTTTATTCTTTTCAACAGATTGTTTGTTAGATATCTTTGTGACTATTAATGACGCAAAGATAATAATTACTACGCCAATCATTAATACTGGGAGTATTTTTTTGGTTTTAACCATATCTAATATCCCTGACAGCTTGCCAGATGAAGGCTTTAATTCATTCTCTGATACCTCGTTAAAATCATTATCTTCGTAATGAATGCGAGGATCATTTTCTTCATCTATCTCAACTTTTCTATTCTCTGCCATGTTTTTTCTCTCTCCTTCAATATTATCTTGTAGTGTATTATAAAAACCTTCTTGGTTATTTTTATGTGAGGGTGAATTATAATTGATTTGATCATCTTGTTCTATTTGTATTTGATTAACGTCATCATTATCGTGACTCAAAATAGAATTAATTAAAGAAAGAAATTCTTCCGCATCTATTGGAATCTGTATAACCTTAATAATCCCATAATCAGGTTTGTATTTGCTTATTACTGAGATATCGTTATAATCTTCTTCAGATTCTGTAATCATAACAATTGGTATTATCTTTAAGGCATCTAATGAACGCAGTCCACGAATAATGTCAAACTCGCTTGCGTCAATAAGTATTGCCTTGATCATTATTAATGACGGCATCATTTTAATGGTCAGATCAACTGCTTCATCCTTACTGGATGCAACCCTGACATTAAACCCGTCAGAGCTAAGCAAAGACCCAAGTTCTTTGGTCTTCATAAACTCATCATCAATAATGATTACGCTTTTGCCAGACATTAAAAACACTCCTTATAAAATCTCTCATCTATTATATATAATATTGTTAAAAAAGAAAACGAAAAACAATTCAGCGCAGAGATGCAGAGAAAAACAAAATAACTATTCACCGCTGAAGTACAGAGAACGCAGAGAAAAAAAAAAGTGAAAAAAGAATTTAATCTTTTCTCTGCATACCTCTACGCTCTCTGCGGTGAATTCCTTTTTCATCTAATCTTAAAAGAGATTTGACGAAAATTCCCTTCCAATATGCTCAAATCCAAGCCTTGTAGCGACTCTGCCCCTTGGCGTTCTTTCGATTAGTCCTTGTTGAATGAGAAATGGTTCATAAACGTCCTCAAGGGTATCTCTGTCCTCAGATAATGAGGCTGCCAGAGTCTCAATTCCTACAGGACCGCCTCCATATTTATCAATAATTGTCAGGAGAAGTAATCTATCCATCTCATCAAGCCCCAATTGATCAACATTTAAGGCAATAAGCGAACTTCTTGTTATCTCAATATCTACGATAGAATTATTTTGTATCTGGGCAAAATCCCGCACCCTTCGGAGCAAACGGTTTGCAATCCTTGGCGTGCCTCTGGAGCGTTTAGCGATTTCAACAATTGAATCACTTGAAATATTTAATCCTAATAAAGAGGCTGAACGGTTTACAATCAATTGCAGTTCAGCAGGTTCATAGTATTGAAGCCTGTTGATAACCCCAAATCTATCCCGCAGAGGAGACGTCAAAAGTCCTGTTCTGGTGGTTGCGCCAATGATTGTAAATGGCGGCAGAGCAAGTTTAAGACTTCTAGCATTTGGACCCTGTCCTATAACAATATCTAAGGCAAAATCCTCCATAGCTGGATATAAAATCTCTTCTACTATTCTTGGAAGTCTGTGTATCTCATCAATAAAGAGTATGTCAAATTCCGATAGATTTGTGACAATAGCCGCAATGTCACCAGCCCGCTCAAGCACAGGCCCTGACGTTGATCTAAAATTAACGCCTAGTTCATTTGAGATAATATTTGCAAGCGTTGTCTTTCCTAAGCCGGGGGGACCACATAATAACACATGATCAAGAGGCTCTTTTCTTTCTTTTGCAGCCTTGATGAATATGCTTAGATTACTTTTAATCCCTTCCTGACCAATAAAATCACTAAATGTCTTTGGTCTGAGCGTTTTATCAAAAACACCCTCTTGCGCATCAGGCAATATATCGCAGATAGACTGTTTTTCCATATTATTTCCTATTAATTTTTTTATAATCAAAAAAGAATTCAGTGCTGAGACACAGAGTACACAGAGAAAAGATTAAAATTATTTAAATAAATACTTTTTCCATTTTTCTTATATTTTCCTCTGTTTCCTCTGTGGTGAATTCTTTTTCTTTATAAAATTTCTCTTTATCTATAATACAATTATAATCACAAATTAAGCCATATATGAAAAAACATTATTTTTGTGTATCTTATGATACAGACACATAAACAATCCATAGTATAATCTATATTCAAGCAAGGAATATAACAAGCGGGAATTCATAGTAATTCCAAAATATAATTTTCAAAGGAGATTGAGATGGCAGAAGAATCAAAGAAGAGTCGTTTGGTAGCATTATTATTATGTTTCTTTCTTGGATGGGCAGGCGGACACCGTTTTTATGCAAACAAAGTAGGGACGGGCGTATTGATGCTTCTAACTGGAGGCGGTTTTGGAATATGGTATTTTGTTGACCTTGTTATGATTTCTATGGGCGCATTCAAAGACAAAGAAGGCCTGAATTTAATGAGCTGGGACTTGAAATAATAATTATATCGTCCTTATAAAGTGGGGAGGCATGGTTCAATTGCCCTGCCTCCCTGTTCAGCTTGATATACAACTATCTTCGCAGTATACTCTCCTACAATCCTAATACCAATTTGAGATCGCATAGGAAAATCAACTCTATAATATGCACCCTCTATATAAAAATAAATTACATGAGCCTCTTGCAAAAGTATTTACAAAAATGACTTATTTGTCCTTAGAGTCGTAGGGGCAGGTCTTGTGCCTGCCCTTTATTTAAGTTCGATACAGAGCAATCAACACGGTTACCACAACAACAGG
>Ga0315281_10006158_pt1 | contig 17111 bp, 12 predicted proteins | sample YL17G07_0_MG_FD_204540 | JGI IMG/M metagenome (GOLD analysis project Ga0315281, IMG submission 204540) | Sediment microbial communities from Yellowstone Lake, YNP, Wyoming, USA - YL17G07_0 | ecosystem: Environmental > Aquatic > Freshwater > Lake > Sediment | place: USA: Wyoming | collected...
AAAATATCCCATTGCCAGGCCCATTCTTTATTGGCATTCGGATATTTTTTCTCCAGGGCATCGGGAAGGGTTGTCCCTTTGTATCCTTTTGCCAAATCCTGGTCATGCAACTTCTTCATTCGCTGCAAATGGGCTTTTAGAGACTCTTTGATCTTGTCCGGCAGTATGGTGGTTCTGTCTTTCTCTCCTTTTCCCGCCCGGATGATCAACAAATTATTGGCGAACCGGCTTTGAGGGTCTGTTTTGAAAGTATTTGAGAAGCCTATCGGCCCGGTAGACATAGAACCTGGCTTTTTCCGGGGGGCCTAATCGATGGCTCTTGAGAAAATCTTCAAATTCCACAAGGTTATTTCGACGGATTTCCAATCGGCCCCCCCAGGATGGATATTAGGACTGTCAAATATACGGTTTGCAATTTAATATGTATAATTTTAAGATAAGACTGCAATTTTACGGGGATGTTAGATGGAATCGCATAATATACGACGTTAATGAATGGAGATTTGCAACAAATATAGCATGATATATATCAATAGTTAGGCAGCAGAGATAGCGAGGCATGGAAAACACTTCCTCCAACGCGAATATGGACGAGATTCGACAAGTCGCACTCCGCTGGACAACAGCGGTTGAAGCTGGCAATGTCGAGCAACTCGGACGCCTTATGACCGACGACATTATTGTTATCCATGGTAATGGCCGTACAGTCTCCGGCAGAGAGGCTGTCATGGCAGATTTCGCCCATTCCTTCGAGAGCTTTTGCTTGAAACAGAGCGTTGAGTCCGAAGAGACAGTCATCGCGGGCGATTGGGCCTTTGATCGAGCGAGAATATATACCACCATCAGCCCGCTTAAAGGCGGTGACACAAAAGAGATCGATTCACGAACGCTGACAATTCTGAGGAAGGAAGGCCTAAGAGGTTGGTGTGTCGCCCGCTCAATTGGAGTTATCGATCAGCGGCAGTGAATTGGTTACTTGCTGCCTAACAAATGGCTCGAAGTGCCCGCCTCAAAAGGCGCTGCGCCACTTCAGCCTTATCGTTAGCTGAATGAAGAATACGGATGAAAAGGCGTAAGAGAAACTTTCTATTCGTTTTTGCGTTTGTCTTTGTTGTTGCTCTTGGAATTGGGCTGTATTACTCTTGGTCGCTGGCTTCGATAGGCGCGGCATATAAGGCAAAAATTCTCTGTTCCGGCGTGTTTGTCGCACACCGTGATCCTCATTCAATACTCACTACAGACCTGGCAGTGGATGATTTATCCATTTTGCGTCACATAAACACCAAAATCGACTACACATCAAAACATGTTACAGCCGATTTTCTCGGCATCCTCAGACGGAAAGCCCTGTATCGGCCAGGACTTGGCTGCATTTTGGCATACGATACTCCTGTTGGCCTCTCCAGCGGCGAGGCGACTGCTACTCCAACCGACTCAGCGGTTATGCCGGAAAAGTATGACCCTCGATTCAAGCCCGCCTTGGATTGGGCTTTTTCGGAACCTGAACCGACACGGATGCGGCGCACTCGTGCGGTTGTCATTGTACATAAAGGCCAAATTGTCGCAGAACGGTACGCGCCGGGCATTAGCAAGGATACACCCCTCCTTGGCTGGTCCATGACCAAGGGGGTCATGAATGCGCTGGTCGGCATCATGGTAAAAGAAGGCCGATTGTCTCTCAACGGACATCTACCGGTGCCGGAATGGCTGAAACCCGATGATCCGCGTCGGAAAATAACACTCGATCAATTGCTGCAAATGAGTAGTGGCCTGCGTTTTGACGAAGATTACAGCAACCCACTTAAAGACGTTACCCACATGTTGTTTAAGATTCCGGACATGGGAGCCTACGCTGCCCGTAAGTCTTTGGAAGCAGAACCGGGAACGAAGTGGAGCTATTCCAGTGGTACAACAAACATTATCAGCCGTATTATTCGACAGGTCATGGGTGATGCCGATTATGTCAACTTTCCTCGGAGAGCGCTATTTGAGCGCATTGGGATGGAAAGTGCCGTAATCGAGCCGGATGCCTCAGGCACGTTTGTAGGGTCATCCTTTATGTATGCGACCGCACGGGACTGGGCGAAGTTCGGTCAGTTGTATCTTCAGGACGGCGTATGGGCGGGACAGCGTATTCTCCCGGAAGGATGGATTAAGTATTCCACCACTCCCGGGCCACAAGCGCCGGACAAGCAATATGGCGCCCATTTCTGGCTAAAGATTCCGAAAGAGTACCGGAGTGACGATCACGCGAAGTTAGTGCCGGGAGATGCATTCCATGCTGTAGGTCATGAAGGGCAATTTATCAGCATAATACCGTCGCGAGACTTGGTAATAGTGCGACTCGGTCTTACTCGGTTCCCATCAGCATGGCAACATGATAGGTTTGTTAATCTGGCACTGGAAGCAGTTAAAAATTAATGTGGGCCGGAAATCTGTCAGCTAACAACAACAACCAGGCGACGCCAAAAGTCGGCGCGCCTGATGTTGGGCGTTATGCGGCAAAAAAATATTTGAGTATTGAAAGGAGAACATCTGAATATGATTAATACAGGTCTTAAAGATAAAGTGGTTATTGTAACAGGTGCCAATCATGGAATTGGAGCGGCAACTGCGACAGCTTTCGCTCAAGAAGGTGCAAAGGTATTTATTAATTATCTGCGGCAATCACCTGAATTATATGGTGAAACAAAAGAGAATGCTGATAGAGCAACTGCACCCGGTCGTGCATATTATTGTAAGATACTTTCTCAATCAGCAGAGAGAGTTATGAGTAAAATAAATGATTTAGGTAGTAAATGTTATGCCTGGGAAGCAGATCTTTCTGACCCACATAATATACCCAAAATGTATGACCTAGCTGAAAAAAATCTTGGTAACGTTAATATCGTGGTTAATAATGCTGCTTTCGATAATCCTGATACCTTTATTCCGCAAGGGGAATTAGAAAAAAATCCATTATTCGCAGATGAATATATTCTCCATTCAATTACATCCAATTCTCATGATGAACATTTTGCAGTAAACAGTCGTGCTGTAGCGTTAATGATTGCAGAATATGCTAAAAGACATGTAAAACGAAACTCTAAATGGGGTCGAATTATCAATGTAACTACAGACGGCGCACGATGTCACGCTTCCAATGTTTCATATGGAGCTAGTAAATATGCAATTGAAAGTTATACTCGCTCAGCTGCCATTGAATTGGGACCATATGGCGTAACCGCAAATGTAATTTCACCCGGAGCAGTCCAAACAGGTTGGATTCCAAAAGAGATAGAAAAAAATTTGGCAGAAAGTTATCCATTAAGGAGAGTCGGCAAAGCGGAAGACATAGCAAAAGCAATTATCTTTTTTGCTTCAGAGCAAGCAGACTGGATCACTGGACAAGTTTTATATGTTGGCGGTGGTAATAGAATGTAATTTCGCATAACAATGGTTTCAAGGCGACCGAAGGGCTCCTTGCTAATATGAATGCTTTGGGCCCCGCATCATTCTTTTTGAAAATCGGAATGTTCGGTGCACCTCAACCTTCGGCGCCTTAAACCAAACGTTATGCGCGATAAGATGAAGGGAATAGTATGATAAAAGTAATAAACCTCGAAGATAAGTTTAAAAAGTTTGATGAATTATGGAGCCCGAAAATAATTAGTCGGGTAGATAACTATGATGTGAAAATTGTTAAAGTAAAGGGTGAATTGGTTTGGCATGACCATAAAGACGAAGATGAATTGTTCTATATAATAAAAGGTAAATTCAGAATTGAATTAGAAGAAGGAATTATTGAAATAAATCCAGGAGAATTAGTGGTCATTCCAAAAGGCAAAAAGCATAGGCCATTCGCTGATGAGGAAACGTGGATGGTGGTTTTAGAATCATCAAAAATAAAGCATACAGGTGATGTAATAACTGAAAAGACATTAAAGGAATTTGAAGAAATATAGAGCGCGCACAACAAATAGCTCCACCGGATCGCCGATAAATCCGGCTCCCGGTGAGCCTTAACGTTGGGCCGCTTTATTTCGGGAATAATCCCCCTGTCCTTTGCATATATGTTTTGTATTCCCCTCCAAACACCTCGATCAACTCTTTTTATTCAGCGAGCCTGATGAGCGCCTGAAGCAGCAGATTGGCCCCTTTTTCTAAATCCTCCCAGCGCACGGCCTCTTGCGGGGAGTGGCTCACGCCGTCCGGGCTGGGGATGAAGATCATCGCCACGTCTGCTTTCTCGGCGAGGATCTGGGCGTCATGTCCTGCCCCGCTCGGAAGAAGCATATAAGGATAGCCAAGCTTTTCGCTTTCGGCCTTGAGCAGGTCCGTGAGCCGCGGCGGGATGCTCACGGGCTCGGTCTCATCAATGATCTTCGAAACGAAAGTCAGACCGCGCGTCGAGGCGATGTCCTTGGCGAGAGCGAATAATTCCCGCTCCAGGGCTTCGAGCGTTTCCTTGGCCTGGCTCCGGAATTCGAAGGAGAAGTCGGCCTGTCCGGGCACGATGCTGAACGTGCCGGGCATGACGTGGACCTTGCCGACAGTCACCATGCTTCCATAATAATTCCTGGCCACGTGCTGGGTGCTCTTGAGGGCGAAATCGGCGAGCCCGAGAAACGCGTCCTGCCGCAGCTCCAGAGGCGTTGTGCCGGCATGGCTCACCGTTCCAAGGAACGAGCACCAACGGTAATGCTTGCCGGCGATACCGCTGACGATGCCGATCGGAATGTCCTCTGTCTCGAGAACCGGCCCTTGCTCGATATGAAGCTCGAGGTAGGTCTCGATCTCGGGTGAGGTCCGATGCGCTCCGAGGATCGTTTCGATCGTGAATTCCGTTCTTTTTAAAACATCTTTGAGAGGCCGGCCGAACTGGGTGAGCCCCTTTTCCAGGAGATCTTTGTTCAGGCGGCCGATGAAGGCCCGGCTTCCGAGGAAGTCCCCGACCAGATTGCCTTCTTCGTCAGTGAACGAAGCCAGTTCGAGTGGCCGGCTGATCTTAAGGCCGCTTTCTTTGATCGTCCTCAGGCACTCCAGCCCGGCGAGGACTCCGGCCGATCCGTCAAACATGCCGCCGTTGACGACCGTATCGATGTGGGAGCCGACCATGATGGTCTTCCCCTGGCCATCGATCCGGCCGAACATGTTCCCCGCGCCGTCCAGGCGATAAGCGAGCTCGGCTTCTTCGATTTTTCCCTTGAGCCAGGCGCGCGCTTCGAGGTCGGCCTGGCTGAACGACGGCCGGGTGACGCCGCCCGCCGGGTCTCGGCCGATCCGGCCGAGTTCTTCGATATCTCCTTTTAGTCGAGCAAGATTGATCCTGTGGTTCATGGTATTGCCCTTTTGTAGAGAATCAGCGTCTCATCCTTAAAGAAGAAGGAATTAACGCCCAGGCCTAGCATATTGTACTCTGAGATTGACACGCCAAGAGGCTCGCCATGACAAATGAGTTGAATCGCCACGCTCCCTTCAGTCGCTTACGATGATACCCTGCTATTTTAGCAGCGCGACCATTTCGCGGACAGCCCGCGAGATCCCGACCAAGGCCGACCGGGCGACGATCGAGAATCCGATGCTCAGCTCGGTGATCTCGGGAATCGCCACGATCGGCCGGACGTTGTGGTAGTCGAGGCCATGGCCAGCCGTGACTTCGATGCCCAGCTTGTGGCCGAATTCAGCGGCCTTGACGACGTCGGATAGAGCCTTGTCCTGGGCCTTTCCCGGCTTCAGGTCGGCGTAGATGCCCGTGTGGATCTCGATCAGGCGGACGCCGAGGGCGCCGCAGGCTTCGATCTGCTTCAAGTTCGGATCGACGAAAATCGAGACGCGGATCTTTTCCTTTTCTATTTCTTTCAGATAGGCTGCCATGGGCTTCTGCTGGGCGATGACGTCCAGCCCGCCGGTCGTCGTCAATTCCTCCGGCCGCTCGGGGACCAGACAGACCGTATCGGGCTTGATTTCGAGGGCGACTTTTTTCATATCCTCGGTCGCGGCCATTTCCAAGGTTAGCTTTGTCTTGATGGTTTCCCTGATGATCCGAAGGTCGCGCTCTTTGATGTGACGGCGGTCGCTCCGCATATGGGCCGTGATTCCCGATGCCCCGGCCTGCTCGGCGAGAAGCGCCACAAGAGCGGGCTCGGGTTCCGCGGCCCGCCGCGCCTCGCGCAGCGTGGCGAAATGGTCGATGTTGACGGAGAGTCTCATAGCAACCTCCTCCCTGATGTCCCCAAATTTTTTGCGATCGCGTCGGCGATCCCGTGGGCGCACTTCTGGATAAGATGCAGGTCTTCGCCTTCGACCATCACCCGCGCCAGCGGCTCCGTTCCCGAATAGCGCACTTCAAGGCGGCCGTGGTCCTTTAAAAGCCTTTGAACCTTGCGGATGGATCTGTCGATTTCAGGGATTTCTTTGAAATCGATCTTCCTGGCGACGGGAACGTTCAACAGGACCTGGGGAAATTCGACGAGACCTTTCACGAGCTTCGACAGAGGGAGTTTTTTGGTGGCCAGGATTTCGAGCATTTTGAGGCTCGTCAGGATGCCGTCGCCCGTGGGACAGTCATCGAGAAAGATCGTGTGGCCGGACTGCTCCCCGCCCAGGTTAGCCCGGATCTCCATCATCTTTTCAAGGACGTATTTATCGCCGACCTTGGTCCGGACGAGCGTGAGGCCCATTTTTTTGAGGGCGATCTCGAGGCCGATGTTGCTCATGCTCGTCGTCACGACGGCATCCGACTTGAGCCGGCGATTTTGCTTCATGAATCTCGCCAGGACGAAGAGCGTGTGATCGCCGTTCAAGATTCGGCCTTTCTCGTCGACCCAGATTGCCCGGTCGGCGTCGCCGTCATAGGCGATGCCGATGTCGGCTTCGACCTCGACCACGGTCTTGGCCAGGTCTCTCGGGTGGAGCGAGCCGCAGCCGGCGTTGATGTTCCTGCCATTGGGAGTATGATTCGTGGCGATGACAGCGAACCCCAGCTCCTTCATGATTTCAGGAGCGACGGCCGAGCTTGCGCCGTTGGAGCAATCAAGGACGACTTGCAGTCCCTTCGGGATCCGGACATGGGCGAGCTGGCCTTTCAAAAATCTCTTGTAGTCTTCCCGATATCGAGCGTCCGAGCGGACTCCGATTTTTTTCGCGGCGACGGAATTACCGCGGAGAACGGCCTTTTCGAGGCGGGATTCCCAGGCGTCGGAGATCTTGTGTCCTTGGGAGGAAAAGATCTTGATGCCGTTGTCCTGATAGGGATTGTGCGACGCGGAGATGACGATTCCGGCGGAGAAAGCGTGCTTTTGAGTGAGATAAGAAATGCTCGAGGTGGGAATGACGCCGGCCGAAACCGCGCGCCCCCCGCTTCCCCTGATGCCGTGGACAAGGGCCTTCTCCATCCAGCTTCCCGACTCGCGCGTATCTCGTCCGATGAGGATCTTCGGCGCGAGCCGTTCTTCGCGGAGGAGGCCGACAAGGGCGGCGGCCAGGCCGTGAATCGAGGGATAATCGAGGGGATATTGTCCCGCGACCGCGCGTATCCCGTCCGTCCCGAACAATTTCTTCATCGCGTAAACCTAGGTTTCCGAAAATTAGAATTCATTATAACGGAAGACGATGAAGTTTTGAAGATGACATTTTTTTCTATATGGCGAGGGGTATACTCCGAGCCTTTTATTTTGGAACCAGGACGACCTTGACCTTGGCCTTGGTCTGGGCCGTCGTGAACCGCAGGTCCGGATTGGGCAGAATGAGGTCGGCCTCGAATTCCGCGGTTTGGGCCAGGTCGGTAATGTTGATGGGACTCGTCCGGACCCTGTCTTTTGGTTTGATCTTCGATTCAGGCCCCCGGACGGAGACCTTGGAGGGGACGAGCTCGATCTTGTCGATCGTGAGCCCGTCCTTGACCTTCCCGATCGTGACCGGGGAGACTTCCATCAGGACCTCTTTGCTGTGATCGAGCTTCAAATGGACCTTGTTCGGCATGACCCGGACGACCTTGGCGTCGGGCGGCGCGGCGATCATGTCCGGGTTCAGCGGATAATCCTCCTGGCTGATGGTCGCCTTCTCAAGATTCAAGACGGCCCGGAGGCTGGCCGGGGTGATCTGGTTCATAAGGCGGTTGGGAGCGCGGATCGTGACGTCGATCACGGTCAGGGGTTTTTCGACGATCTCGAAATCGGGCGGCAGGTTGCGCGTTTCGAGGGGCACGACGAGCGTCTTTTCGGAGAAGATCTTCTCTTCGGGGATGAGCGTCAGCCAGAGGAGAAAGGCGAGGACCAAGGACAGAAGCTTCAGGGCCCAGTTCCGAACAATGAGGTTCTTGATGAATGTGATCATTGCCGTAAATAGTCCAGCAAGCGTTCCTTGAGCTCGTCTTTGTTCTGGATTCCTTGAAGCACGCCTTTGGCGGCCAGGGAGATCCGGCCGGTTTCCTCGGAGATGACGATGACCGCAGCATCCGTTTCCTGGGAGAGGCCGATGGCGGCGAGGTGCCGCGTCCGGGTCAGGAATGCTGACTGCAGATTATGCGAGGCCGGCAGGGGAAGGAGACACCCGGCGGCCGTGATATTGCTGCCGCGGATGAGCACGGCGCCGTCGTGGAGCGGGGAATGGGGAAAGAAGAGCGAGACGATCAGGTCCCTGGAAATGACGGCGTCGATCTTCGTCCCCCGGTCGGCGTAATTCTCGAGCGAGATCTCTTTTTCGATGGCGATCAACCCCCCCATTTTTCTCTGGGACATGTAATCCACGGCCAGGAACAGCTCCTCGATCTTCTCCTGGAACGAGTGCAGGACGAGAGGCTTGCGGAAGGAGCGCGAGCCGATGCCCGTCAGGAACCTCCGGATCTCGCTCTGGAAGAGGATGATGATCGCGATGATCAGGTAGGTGACGAAATTCTTGATCAGCCAGTTGGAGACGACGAGCTTTCCCCAGCGGGTGATGAGAAAGAACAGGCCGACGATGCCCATGCCGATGGCCATCTGGTAGGCTTTCGTGTCCTTGATCAGGAGGATCAGCGAATAGAGGATGATGGCGACGAGAAGGATGTCGGCGAGGTCGGCAAGCGTGAAGCGGGACAAGGCGGTCGTGATGTTAGTGAGCATAACCGACCTTCTCTTCTCCCGAATTTTTGTCCGGATGTTCGTTCAAGATCGCCTCGGCGACGAGAACGGCCTGCTTGACGGCCTTGACGTCGTGGACGCGCAGGATGTGGGCTCCGTGAACGATGCTCACGACCGAAGCGGCGATCGTTCCCTCGAGCCTGTCCTCGGGCGGGGCGTTCAGGATCTTGCCGATGAACGATTTGCGAGAGACGCCGATGAGAATGGGGCGGCCGAGCCCGGAAAAAGCGTCGAGGCCGTTGAGCAGGACGAGGTTGTCCTGGTGGCGTTTTCCGAACCCGACACCGGGGTCGATGATGACGTTTTCTTTTTGGACGCCGTAGGCCCGCGCGATCTCGATCTTTTCCGCGAGAAAGGCGCGAATCTCGCCGACCACGTCGTCGTAATAGGGCTGGACCTGCATGGTCTTCGGCATCCCTTTCATATGCATCAAGATGAAGCCGGCGTCTTTCTTGGCGGCGAGGAGGAGGATCCTGGGGTCGAGGTTGAACGAGCTGATGTCGTTGATGATGTCCGCTCCGGCGTCCAGAGCAGCTTCCGCCACCTCGAATTTCGTGGTGTCCGCCGAGATCAAGGCCTTTGTTTGTTTCCTCAGGCCGGCCACGACCGGAACGAGGCGGCGCCGTTCCTCTTCGGCCGGGACGGGGTCGGAGCCGGGCCGCGTGCTTTCGCCGCCGACGTCAAGGATGTCCGCCCCTTCGGCGGCCATGGCCAGGCCGTGCTCGACGGCCTTGTCCGGGTCCATATACAGACCGCCGTCGTAAAAGGAGTCCGGAGTGACGTTGACGATGCCCATGAGCCAGGTCCGGCGGCCGAGGTGATAGGTCCTGCCGTTGGTCTGGAAGATGAATTCTTTCCTCACCTCTATACTTTCGCTGGTTCCGGCTTTTCCAAAGGCGGAAGCGCCTTGATCTCCGCTTTTTCCTTGAGGGCTTTGGGTTTTTTGATCTTGGCGATGGCGTTGATATCGTCTGACGAGAGGACTTCCTTTTCGAGGAGGAGCTTGGCGATCTTTTTGAGCTTGGCCCGGTTCTTTTCCAAGAGCTGCTGGGCCCGCTCGAAGTTGCGGGTGACGATCTTCTTGACTTCCACGTCGATCATCTCCGCGGTCTTTTCGCTGAAGTTCTTGTGCATCGTCAGGTCCCGGCCGAGGAAGATGAGGTCGTCGGTCTCGCCATACGTGAGCGGTCCGAGATCGGACATGCCCCATTGGCAGACCATCTTGCGGGCGATCTCGGTCGCTTTCTCGAAGTCGTTGGCCGCGCCCGTCGTCGTCTTGCCGAGGAATATGGTCTCCGCGATCCGGCCGGCGAGGAGCACCGATAGCTGCGCCTCGAGATAGTCCTTGTTGTAGGTGTAGCGGTCGTCGAGCGGGAGCTGCTGGGTCACGCCGAGGGCCATGCCTCTCGGGATGATCGTGACCTTGTGGATCGGGTCGGCTTCGGGGATCAGCGCCGCGATCAGGGCATGGCCGGCCTCATGATACGCCGTGCTCCTTTTCTCTTCCTCGCTGATGATCATGCTCTTGCGCTCGACGCCCATGAGGACCTTGTCCTTGGCGTATTCCAAGTCCTTCATGGTGACGGTCGCCTGGCTGTGCCGGGCGCCGACGAGAGCTGCTTCGTTGACCATGTTGGCCAGATCCGCGCCGGAGAAACCGGGCGTCGAACGAGCCAACACTTTGAGGTCCACATCTTTATCAAGCGGGATCTTCCGGATGTGCACTTTGAGGATCTCTTCGCGTCCTTTGACGTCGGGCATGTTGACGATGACACGGCGGTCGAAGCGTCCGGGCCGGAGCAGGGCGCTGTCGAGGATGTCGGGCCGGTTCGTAGCGGCGATGAGGATGATGCCTTCGTTCGAATCGAAGCCGTCCATTTCGACGAGGAGCTGGTTCAGCGTCTGCTCGCGCTCGTCGTGGCCGCCGCCCAAGCCCGCCCCTCTCTGGCGGCCGACGGCGTCGATCTCGTCGATGAAGATCAGGCAGGGCGCATGCTTCTTGCCCTGGTCGAACAGGTCGCGCACGCGGGACGCGCCCACGCCGACGAACATTTCGACGAAGTCCGAGCCGCTGATCGAGAAGAACGGCACGTCGGCCTCGCCGGCGACGGCCCGGGCGAGGAGCGTCTTGCCTGTTCCGGGCGCGCCGATCAGAATGACGCCCTTGGGGATCCGGCCGCCCAATTTCTGGAATTTTTGGGGTTCTTTGAGGAACCCGACGATCTCCTGGAGCTCTTCTTTGGCTTCTTCGACGCCGGCGACATCCTTGAACGTCATTTTTTTCTGAATGGCGGAGAAGAGCTTAGCCCGGCTCTTGCCGAAGGACATGGCTTTGTTTCCGCCGGACTGCATCTGGCGCATGAAGAAGACCCAGAAGAGGATCAGGAGGATGATCGGGAACCCTGTGAACAGGTAAGAATACCAGGGGCTCTTGTTCGCGTCCTTGACTTCGATTTTGACCTTGTTCTCGCGAAGGACCTTGACCAGGTCATTAAACTGGGGCGGGAGGACGGTCTTGAACGCTGTCCCGTCTTGGAATATGCCCCGGACCTGGGTCCCGTTGATTGTGACTTCCTCCACCTTTTTTTCCTCGACGTCGGTGAGGAACTGACTGAAGGCCACATCGGGCTTGACCATGCTGGGCGTCTGGAGGAGGCTCCAGAGGAGGATGATGATGGCCCCCGCAGCTACCCAAAAAACGATATTTTTAGCAGGTTTATTTTTTTTCACGACCATGTCAATTTCCTTTTTCCAGGCCATTTTACCATTTTTTTGCCGAATTGTTAATAAAAAATCTGGATTTTTTCATAAATTTTGGCGATTTTTCGATTTTTTCCGGTTTTTCACGAATTTTCGAAGGCCGGTTTTTGGAATTTTTCGGGACGGAAAACTCATATTTTGCAGGGATATGCATATCGAATGATCGCCTGTAATGGGCAGATTCTCGGGCAACTCGGGGAATTCGGTGTCTGTCGCCAAATTCTATTGACTTTCCTTCCAGCCTAATATTAACTTACACCTTACAAAAATGGGGACTGGTCCGAATTATGAGGAGGTCAGGCGATTTCTCCTATGTCAATTTGAATTCGGGACCAGTCCCCATTTTTTTCGCATTTTTTTTTATTAGGGGAGCCCCATGAATCTTCATTGGATCGACCTGACCATCATCGCCATTTACCTCTTCGCCGTGGCCATGATCGGTTTCGTGGTTAAAAAACGGGCGACGAAAAAGCTGGATTCTTTTTATCTGGCCGACCGCAATGTCCCGTGGTGGATGCTCGGATTATCCGGCTGCTCGAGCTACATCGACATCGGCGGGACCATGTCCATGATCGGGGCGCTTTTCTATCTGGGTCTGAAATCGGTGTGGGCGACACACATCTTCTGGGGCTGGTTCATCATCTGCTTTTACATGGCCTTCCAGGCGAAGTGGATCCGCCGCTCGGGCGTCATGACGTTCGCCGAATGGAACGAGACACGGTTCGGAGCGACCAGGGACGCGGAGGCAGCCCGGCTCGCGGCGGCGATCTTCCTCCTCGTCCTGATGATCTGTAATTTAATGTTCATTTCGGTCGGGACGGGCAAATTCGCCGAGGAATTCCTGCCCTTTCCGCGCTGGGAGGCGACGCTCATCGTTCTGGCCGTCGTCGGGATCTACGTGACGTTGGGAGGATTTTTCGGCGTGATCTTAACGGATGTTTTCCAAACGATACTGATCGCCATCGGCGCGGTCATTATGGTCGTCATGGTCTTCCAAAAGGCGCCCGCCGTAAGCTTCATCACAAAAGATCCGGGCTGGTATTCCCTTGCCCCGACCTGGAAGCTCTGGCCGGGCTATATGGCCCAAACGCCGCCGGCTTATCAGCATTTTTATCTTTTCGGACCGATCCTTGTCGCCGGGTTCGGATGGATGGTGTTCCGGGTTCTTGCGGGCCCGAATGTCTGGGACTTCCAATTTTTCCTGACGACGCGGACCCCTCGCGACGCCCAGCTCGCCGGAGGGATGTGGACGGTCGGCTACACGCTCCGCTGGATCCTGGGCAGCGCCTTCATGGTCCTCGGAATTTTGTATTTGGGATCCGAGGCCGGGTTCGACGCGGAGAAGATCATGCCGCTCGTGCTGCAGAAATTTCCGATCGGCCTGCGCGGAGTCTTCATGGCCATCCTGCTCGCCGCCCTCATGTCCACGATCAGCGCCATGATCAACGTCACGAGCTCGGTCGTCATCAACGACTTCATCAAGAGATATTTCGCCAAGAACCTGTCCCAGAAAAAGCTGGTGAGGCTGGGGCAGTTGGCCTCGGTCGCGGCGGTCATGGTCGGGTTCGTCTTCAGCCTGTCCTTCGCCAACATCGTCACGGCCTGGGAGATGATGGTCTTCATCGTGGTCACGGTCATTTTAGTCCCGGCGACGCTGCGCTGGCACTACTGGCGTTTCAGCGCAAAAGCGTTCGTCTGGAGCATGGGCGTTTCGGCCGGGCTGATCGCGCTGCGGCTGATATTTTTCGGGAAGATCCACTCGGCCGCGTCACTCGGGCTGGACATGGCGCTTTGTTTCGTGACGACGATCATCATCACCTTTTTGTTCAAGCCGACGGACATGGATGTTCTGGTGAAATTCTATGCGCGCGTGAGGCCGTTCGGTTTCTGGGGGCCGGTGCGGCGGGAAGCGGTGAGGCGGGGGCTGGTCCCGGCGAAAGACAAAATGCCGGCGATCGACGCCCTGAACGGGCTGATCACGGCCGCCTTTCAATTTTCGCTGGCGCTTCTGCCGTTTTACGCCTTCTTGCGAAACTGGACACAGCTCGGAATATGGGCCGGCGCAGCGGCCGGCCTATCGATCGTGTTATATTTTACGTGGTATAAGAATTTGCCGGCGAAAGATGAAGTTTAATGAAGAAGCCGACCGTTCACCTCATCTGCAGCGCCCATCTCGATCCGGTCTGGCAGTGGCGCTGGGAAGAGGGGGCCGCAGAAGCCATGGCCACGTTCCGCAATGCGGTCGAAATCCTCGACGAGCGCCCCGAGCTCATTTTCAATCATAATGAGGCCATCCTTTATCAATGGGTCGAGGAATATGACCCGCCGCTCTTCAAAGAAATCCAGAGGCTTGCCCGCGAAGGGCGCTGGTCGACGAGCGGCGGCTGGTATCTCCAGCCCGATGTCAACATGCCCGGCCTGGAATCTCTCATCCGGCAGATCGCCGAGGGCCGGCGGTATTTCAGGGAAAAATTCGGCGCCGAGCCCAAGGTCGCCTATAATTTCGATTCTTTCGGCCATGGCGGAGGGCTGCCCCAGGTCCTCGTGCAGGCCGGCTACAAAATGTATATTCACATGCGGCCGCAGGCTGCCGAGCTCGAGCTTCCGTCGGACCTCTACCGCTGGCGCGGCGTGGATGGCTCGGAAATATTGGCCTATCGCATCGCCGTCGGGCTTTATCATACGGAATACGACAACATCGAACAGAGGCTTGAGGAAGGGACGGCCCTGGCCCTCAAGCTCGACCGCGATGTTCCCGTTTTTTGGGGGATCGGAAATCACGGCGGCGGGGCGACGGCCGAGGATCTCGAAAAGATCGACGCCTTCAGAAAGAAAGAAAAGCGGGTCCGCGTCATCCACAGCACTCCCGATCAGCTTTATGAAGCCCTTAAAAGCGCGGGAAGAATTGCTCCCGTCGTCGAGGGCGATCTGCAGCGGGTTTTCACGGGGTGTTACACGTCCCTGTCGCGACTGAAGCGCCAGGCCCAGAAGAGCTTGGGGACGCTTGCTCAGTCGGAAGCGCTCAGAGCCGCATCGTGGTGGATGAAAGGACAGGCGTTTCCGGCTGAGGAACTCCGGGAAGCTTGGAAAGATCATCTTTTCAATGACTTCCATGATGTTTTAAGCGGAAGCTGCACAGAGCCGGCCGAGCGGGATGCGCTCGAGCTCTTCGGCAAAGTCGAAGATATCGCCCGACGGCTGCGGCTTGGCGCTGCGGCGGTTTTCAATAAGGGGCCGAAGCGGAAGCTTTACATTCCTGTGACGGTCTTGAACGCCAACCCCTCATGCGCGAAAGTCCCCGTCGAAGTCGAATGCATGGCCGGCCTCAGGCCGTTTTGGAAAGGGACGTGGCATCTGCGGCTTTTCCGGCTGGACGGGACCGAAGTTCGCTGCCAGGAAGAACAGCCGGAGTCGCTCCTGCCGTTCAACGACTGGCGGCGCAAGGTGAGCTTCATGGCCGATCTGCCCGGCGTCGGCGGTTCGCGTTACGAAATTCGCGCTCTGAAAGGACGCCGTCCAAAGCAAGAAAAGCCCGTTTCAAACCCCGATTTAAAATATGAGGTCAACAAGACAACCGGCCTCGTCGGCTCGCTTCAGGCCGCCGGCCGCGAAGTTCTCGCCGGACCAATGCTGCGGCCCCTCGTGATCGACGACGACGGCGATTCCTGGGGTACGGACCGCTGGAGCTACCGGAATGTCGTCGGCGCATTCAAGCTGAAAGCTTCGCCGAAGATCATTCGAACCGGTCCCATCCGGACGATCACCGAGTCTGTCTTCGTCTATAAGAAAAGCCGGATCGTATTGGAAACGATCTCTTATCCCGACTGGCCTGTGCTTGAATTTCGTTTGCGCATTGTCTGGAATGAGGAGCGGAAGAGATTGAAGCTTTCCCTGCCGACAATCTTTAAGTCTCCATCCGTTCTAGCCGAGGTTCCGGGCGGGGCTATTTCGCGTCCGGCCGACGGCCAGGAGCACGTCCACGGCCGCTGGCTGCTTGTCGAAGGAAGAGCGGCCGACGGAAAAGAAGCGGCCTTGGCCGTCGTGAATTCTGGCCAGCCCGGTTTTGATTTTAAGGACGGAGAGATCCGCCTATCGGTGCTGCGGAGCGCCGCTTACTGCCATGAGCAGGGCTTCAAGATCAGCCATTCGCCGGCGCGGAAATTCGCCGACCTCGGCGTCCATGAGGTTCGCTTGCTGGTCACCGTCGGCGATCCAAAAAAAGTGCGCCGGATGCTTCCCGGCCTGGCCGATTGGCTGAGCGCGCCGCCATTCGCCCTGGCCCATCTTCCAATAGGATTGGGAAAAAACAATCTCCCCTCGGCTCCCTTAAGAAAAGGGCGGGACTCCAGGGATTTTGAATTGTTGTCCCTCGAGCCCCGGAATATCCGCCTGGCCGCCTGCAAGCAATCCTGGGACGGCAAGGCGCTCATCATCAGGCTGCATGAGGCTGCCGGAATTCCGACAAAATGCCGCCTGGCAATACATTCGGGGAGACATGCGCAATCGAAGGCTGGCAAAATGGGGGGAGGCGAATCGGAATCAATTCTGTATTTCGACCCCCTTAAATTCAAGCCCTATGAGATCAAAACGATTCGCCTCGAAAGATCGGGGAAGCGGCGCGAAGTCGCCCTCATCGAAGAGCAATAATTAATAGGGAGACACAATACCTATTTCCTTATTTCCCGAGGAAAATTATGGGGAATCGAGCATTGTGTTACCCTAAATTACATACAATATATATATGCCCCCGATTGTGTTAGGATGAAGTCATGACAAGACGGGAGCGCGTCCTTCGGACGATTCAGCACAAAGAGCCGGATAGGGTTCCCGTCGATCTAGGCGCGATGCGCTCGACCGGCATCGCAGCCGTCGCTTATTGCCGCCTCAAAGAATTTCTGGGGATCCGGGACGGAACGACGCAGGTTTATGATGTCGTCCAGCAGCTCGCCCAGCCCGAGCCGGCGATCCTGGATTATGTCGAATCGGATGTCGTGGACCTTGGCCGCGCTTTCCTCACGGACGAAAGCGATTGGAAGGATTTCACCCTGCCCGACGGCTCGCCGGCGAAGATCCCTGCCTATGTGAATTTTATCCCTCACGAGGGAGGCTGGCTGGCCTTGAGCGATGACGGGACGGTCATCGGGGCCATGCCGAAGGGAGCGTATTACTTAAGTCAAAGATGTTTCCCGCTTAAAGACTGGGACGGCGCGGACTTATCAATTCTCGACCGCCTTCCCGAGCTCATGGGAA
>Ga0315281_10006159_pt1 | contig 17109 bp, 16 predicted proteins | sample YL17G07_0_MG_FD_204540 | JGI IMG/M metagenome (GOLD analysis project Ga0315281, IMG submission 204540) | Sediment microbial communities from Yellowstone Lake, YNP, Wyoming, USA - YL17G07_0 | ecosystem: Environmental > Aquatic > Freshwater > Lake > Sediment | place: USA: Wyoming | collected...
GGCTGCATGAACCCCAGGTTCCTGCAATCCGAATGAACAAAGCCTTCACCAAAGAATCCCAAGGCGACGAGGACGACGACGAGCCCGATGCCGGTCCGCAGCTTCCCGAGGGCGCGAAGAACTACATCACGCCGGCCGGCTATGCGCGGCTGCGCGAGGAGTTCATGCACCTCATGGATGTCGAGCGCCCGGAGCTGGTGCGCACTGTGACCTGGGCCGCCTCGAACGGCGACCGCTCGGAGAACGCCGACTACAAGTACGGAAAAAGACGCTTGCGCGAGATAGACCGGCGCATCCGTTTCCTCACCAAGCGTATCGACAACGCCGAGGTCATCGACCCCGCAACGCGCGACTGCGACCAGGCGTTTTTCGGCGCCACCGTTACCGTGCTGGACCAGCACGGCGAGGAGCACACCTGGAGCATCGTCGGCATGGACGAGGTCGATCCCGGCCGCGGCCGGGTGAGCTGGATATCGCCCATCGCCAAGGCGCTGCTGAAGGCGCGCGAGGGCGACGTCATCACCTTCCGCGCGCCGGGCGGCGTGCAGGTGCTGGATGTCGTGGGGGTTCGGTATCAGGCTCTGGATTGACAGCCTGTATTGATGCTGTCCAGCCAGACTCTTTCGACAACTCCATCCCCCCCTTTGAAAAAGGGGGGTTAGGGGGGATTTGCACCGCGCGCCGCAAGACCCGGTTCGGCTAAATCCCCCTCGATCCCCCTTTTTCAAAGGGGGAGGCCAGCATGCCGATGCCCCGGCCGCGCACTCTGCCAAAGTCGAACCAAGGCGACCCTTGAATATCCTGTGGCGTCACACAGCGACAAAGTTGTAGCCTGCCCCCGCCGCGGCAACCAGCACCAGCGTCAGGTGCACCCACCCCCATATCAGGTATTTGCGCGCCAGCCGCGGTGGGGACTGGTTGGAGATGAGGAACAGCCTGCCGTCCTGCGGTTTTCGCAATACGTGCACGCCGTCCTGCAGCCTGATTTCGCGGTGCTGCTTCTCCACCTCGCGCTGTGCCTGACGCCGCGCCAGTTCCCATTCACGCAGTTCGATCCGGCCGTCGCCGTCGAGGTCGAAGCGTTTCAGCAACGTCGGCTGGTCGCGCTTCCATTCCGCCAGCAGGTCGTTGATGTCCTGCCGTAAATTCAGATCGGTATTGGCGCCGCCCAGCGTGGTGTGCTGGCCGATGGCGTAGAGCGGGTCGCGCGGCAGCAGCAGGTATTCCGTGTGGCGGTAGCCGCCCCATTCCTTGACCAGCTTGTGGGCGCCGACGATCTCGGCGTGGTCCGGGTCGATCACGCATTGGCCGCTGCCGTCGTCGAGCAAAAAGCTGGTATGGCTCACCCCGCGGTCCACGGATTCCCACTGGCTCTCGTCGGTGCGGCGCTCCACATGGAAGCGCAGCCACACGCAGGGACGGCCGTTGATCCGGCTGGCGAGCTGGTCGCCGGGGAATTGCGCGGCGGTGCCGAAGAACTCCACGTAGCCCTGCGGTGCCGAGGCGATTTTCGAGGTCGGGGTGTCGGCGATCATGCGGTGGCGGCGCACGTTGCCCATCCACGTGACGAGGCTGGTGGCGGCGACCAGGGCAAAAGCCAGCAGCCAGCCGGCGCGGCTTTCCAGTTGCCAGCCGATGGCGATCAACAGCAGGTTGACGCCGGAGGTGAGCAGGTCGAGATACTGTTGCCTGAGCGCCACCAGCAGGTCGGGGAACTGCTCGATGCGCACGTCGTTGACGTTGACGCTTTCGTTGTAGAACTCGCGCCGGTCGGCGATGGCGTTTTCCAGGCCGCTGATGCGCGCCTGCAAATGCTGGAAGGTCTCGTTGGTCTTGAGTTCGGGATAGGCTTCGGCCACCGCGAACAGGGCGCCCAGGCCGCTGCGCAGGACGCCTTTCGCCGCGCCCAGGGCGCCGATGTCGTGCGCCTGCCGCGCTTGTGTTTGACTTCGGCCCGCACGGGCAAATCTTGAGTGCGGTTAACGGTCATCGCAATGGCTACCCCGGGAAATGAATTTCGCCATGACCGTTTCCCTCTCTCCTAACTCTCTCCCGCTAGCGGGAGAGAGGGACGCGGGCTCGCCCCGCGAGTTTTTCGTTAGACACGTTCCGCCAGAATCGCCGTCACTTCCGCGTCGGACAACACGATGGGATTGGTCTTCATGCTGCTGCCGCGGCAATGGGCGACGATATGGGCGAAGTCGGTCGCGGCTATGCCGTACGCGCCCAGCGCCGGCAATTCCAGCCGCGTGGTCCACTCGGCGAGAATTTGCACCAGGGCGGCGCGCGCCTCGTCGTCGGCCATGTCACGGCCGGCGAGCAGTCGCCCGACCTGCGCATACCTGGCGAGCGCCGGGTTGCCCGGCTCGCGTTCCTGCATTGCCCGGATATTGGCCCCGGTGGCGGCGGCCACCAGCGTGCCGCACACCACGCCGTGCGGGATGGGAAAAAATGCGCCCAAAGGCGACGCCAAGCCATGCACCGAACCCAAGCCCACCTGCGCCAGTGTGATGCCGGAGAGCAGGGCGGCCCAGGCCATCTTCTCGCGTCCGGCCGCGGCCTCCGGCCCGCCTCCGTACCAGGCGAGCAGGCCGTCCCTGGCGGCTTCCAGCCCGCTCAGGGCGAGCGCATCGGTGAAGGGGTTGGCCCTGCTGGAAACCCAGGATTCCAGCAACTGGGTCAGGGCGTCCATGCCGTTGGCCGCGATCAGCGGGCGCGGACAGCCGGCGAGCAGGTCCGGGTCGACCACGGCATATTCGGGCACCAGCCGTTCGTCGCGAAAGGACTTTTTGTAGCCGTCTTTGCCGTGGACGCTGAGCACGGCATTCCTGGTCGCCTCGCTCCCCGTGCCCGCCGTGGTTGGCACCGCGATGAAAGGCGTGGCGGGCCCGAGATAGGGCAGCTCCGGCCCCACGCCTTCGAGATGGTCGAGCACCGAGTTGCCCGGCTTGAGCAATCCGGCGATGGCCTTGGCGGCATCCAGCACGCTGCCGCCGCCTATGCCCAGCACGACATCGATGCCCAGGCCGCGAAGGTCGCCGACCGCCTGGTCGACCAGTTGCGGCGACGGTTCGCCGCTGACCGCGAACTCCTGCCAGGCAAAGCCCTGCACTTCCAGTTCCGTGGTGAGCCAGCTCCAGTGCGGCGTTTCCCGGAACGAGCGGCTGCCCGTGACCAGCAGCACATGCTTGCCGAAGCCCGCGAGCAGGGCCGGGACCTTGCGGAAACTGCCCACGCCGAATTCGATGCGCGGCAGGCGCGCCACGGAAAAAGGCGGGATCAGCATGGCGCACGCTCCGCCGGAAATAGTCCGTGGTAGCTCACGCCCTGCCTCGGCTCCGCCATCCACGCGGCCACGGTCTCGCGCCATTTCAGGTAGTGCGCCGTCTCCTTGTGCCTGGCCGCATCCGCCGCGCTGGCGTATGCCTCGTACAGCACGAAGCGGGTCGCATCGTCGGCCGCTTGCAGCACGTCGAAACGCAGGTTGCCGGGCTCGTGCACCGAGGCCTCGTGGTTGGCGCGGGTGGCGGCGATGAAGTCTTGCAGATGCTGCGGGTCGACGTGGATATGGACCAGGGTGACGTGCATGGGAGTTCCTTGAATTCTGCAAGCGGCGCAGTTCTGCCGGTTGCGATGGTTGGTTCCGGACGGCGAATGAGCAATCAACACGAAAAACGCCGTCGACGTCCGCTGGCATAAATGTAGGGTGCAATAAGGCGGAGCCGCATTGCACCAATGCGCATCGTCATTCGGCGCAATGCCCTGCGGTTATTGCGCCCTTGTGCTTGACCGCAGTTAGGCTAATTCCACCACCCATAACCGCAATTGGTTGGGCAGAGGATATGCCTTCGGAATCGCCGACAACGAAAATGGGATTTCGGGCGCTGCGGCAAGCGGTACGTTCATGAGGTTCCTTTCGCGGCTTATTTCAATAGCGAGCTTGAGGTAGCGACGAAGAAGCAAGATGGGTGGAAATTGGTTTTTCTCTGCCAGCCATTCGAGTGCGTCGCGGGCGCACTTTGAACTGTTGCATGAACGGCAGGCCCATACAAGGTTGTCACCCGTATTTGTTCCACCCCGCTTTGTTGGAATGAGATGGTCAACCGACAAGAACTCGCGACTTCCGCAGTAGCAACAGGCCTGCGGCAGCACCATTTTCAAGCGTTCGTCGTCTGCGAGAGGACCAATGCTCATGCTCTGTTTGTTCAGCCCTGCATAGAGACGAGAACGAATCATGAAATGCGTGCGCCCGTACTTTTCTGCCTTGGCGGTGATGGCCGAATGCGCCATTGCGAGATTCGCGTACGACCAGTGCAGTAACTCGCCAACGGTGGTGATTTCCATGTGTGATGGCCTAACGAAGTAGGTAGTAGGTAGAGCGGGCAAAGCGTAGCGTGCCCACCGATTTACCGCCGAACAGCGTGGGCAGGTAAAACTTGCCCACCCTACGCGAGCTTCCGTATCCACCTTGTCAATCAGTATCGTCGGGAAAGATGTCGGATGAACCACAACTATCGAGATGTGGTTGGCGGCAGTTATTCCGCGAAATTCGCGATCTTTACGTCGCCATCGGGAAACTTGGCGACAATCTCCAGGTCGCCGCCCATGGCTTGGATATAAGCACGCAGTGTGCTGATGTACATGTCCGTGCGCCGCTCGATCTTGGAGACCGCGGCCTGGTTCACGTGCAAAGTTTCGGCGAGTTTGACTTGCGACAAAGCCCTTGCCTGGCGCAATTCGTTGAGCGGCATTTCCGTCAGCATTTGGCGGTAGAGCGTATCCGAGCGCTCGCGCGACGCCGGCGCCATTTTCGCTTCCAGTTCCGGGAATTTCTTAGCCATCGATCATTGCCCGTCTTGTCTCCGCCAATCAGCAAAATCGCGCAGCGGCGAGGGTCAAAAGCGTACAGCAGCCGATACGGCCGACCTCCATGCTGGGTGCGCAACTCGCGCATGTGCTCGTGCCTTGACCCGTTGATACCGCTGCTGTGCGGAAACCGCAGATTTGGGCCGAAGTTTTCGAGCAACACAACGCTTGCTCACACCGACTCTTGCCCGGCATCGGTGAGCGCATTCCACCAGGCGCCGAATTCGTCGGTGTATTCGATTTCCCATTTCATGGCTTTTTATAACTCAGCAGGAATATTCCGTCAAGGGAATTATCGTCTCTGGCCGTCAGAGCCTGTAGGGCGCAATAACCAATGGGCATTGCGCGTGCGCCTGCGAAGGCGCATGAACAGCACGGTGGAAGTCCGTGTCAGCGAAAAGCATACCATGCGCATATTCGGTATTGGGGGGTTTGGCGGGGACATTTTCACAGGCTCTCAGTCGGTTTCGTGTTCCAGAATGAACCTTGCGCCGCGATCCTGCCCCAGCGCGGACACCAGATAAGGCATTGTCTCCCGCAGCATTTTGTACAGCGTCCACGGCGGGTTGACGAGAAACATGCCGCTGCCGTGCATGCCCATGCCGTCGGCAGTTGGGGCGCGTACCGTCAGGGCGACGTGCAGCCAGTTCTTGCCCGCCACGCGCTTCAGCTTGTCCGGCAATTCCTTCGATTCCAGGCGGGAAAGCTGGGGATACCACAGCGCATACGTGCCGGTGCTGAACCGCGACAGGCTGTCCCGCAGAACTTGAACGACCTGCTGGTAATCGTCGCGCAATTCATACGCCGGATCGATCAGGATCAGCCCGCGGCGCGAAGGTGTCGGCAGCAGCGCCTTGAGGCCGGCGAAGCCATCGGTCGCGGAAACGATGACGCGCCGTCCGGCGTCCCTGAAATTGTCCTGCAACAGGCTGCTGTCGCTGCTGTGCAGCTCGAACAGCCGCAGATGTTCCTGTGCACGTATCGAACGCCAAGCCAGCCACGGCGATCCGGGGTAAGCGCGGAGCAACCCATCCGGGTTCAGCTCGCGCACCAGGTCGACGTACTCGGCCAGCGGCGCGGGCAAATCCGTGCGCGGCCATAGCCGGCTAATGCCCGTTTGATGCTCCGCCAGTTTCGTGGCGTAGCCGGCGTCCAGCGCGTACAAACCCGCACCGGCGTGGGTGTCGATGACCCAGAACGGTTTGTCCTTCTGGCCCATGTAGCGAACCAGTTGCACGAGCAGCATGTGTTTCAGCACGTCGGCGTGGTTGCCGGCGTGAAAGGCGTGGCGGTAGCTCAGCATGCGGTTTTTTACCTGTTGCGTTGGTCATGCAGGGGGCTGAATTCTAGAGGATTTGTCGGCAGAAGTCAGTTCGTGCGGAGAAAGCCGCTCGCTGCATTTTGTTCCCGCCCTATGGGTTCTTCTCTCGTCCCAGGCAGTTCCGGTAGCGCCACTCCACACGCTTCGCGAACCATTCTGTGGTGAGGCGGCGCTGGATTTTCGGGCTTTTAAGCCTGATCTGCGGCATCGCCTCACGGGGGAGCGGGCTGCCTGTCCTTTGCTCCGCCATGGCGAAGACGCGCTGGTAGAGACGTGTTTGGGCGAAGGCCGCGGATTTTTCCAGCTTGAGGTCGCGCAGCATGTCCGCCTTGCTCGTGTCCAACGCATTTGAAAGAACCAATAGCGCTCGCTGGGTGGCGCTGGTCTGGGCGCTGGGCGCGCCATCCACATAGCGCAGCAGGTCGCCGTCGAGCGCAAGTCTGCTTCCGACTAGCATGCTCAATGCATTTTGGAAGGCGGCGTTGCGGCTGCTGTAGCGGCCCGCGTTGAAGTCGGCGAAGCGGTAGAGGTGCCGGCTGTAAGGGGCGGGATAGTCGAGCAGATTGGCGATGCCGAAATACACGCCGCCGCCCCGCGTGAAGACCTCGTCGCGCAGGCTTTGCTGGCGCGCATAGGGGTAGGGCTTTGCCCGCGCATGCGCCTCGGCGAATTCGATGCTCACCTGCATCGGGCCGCCGGTGCGGATGGGGTTGTAGCCGCTCAGCAGGCGCTTCCCGTCGGGCAGTTCGGCGATCATGTCCTCGAACAGCGCGTTCATCTGCCGCTCGGTTTTCAGGGCATTGATGCGAGCCTTGTAGCTGCGGCTGTCCGGGGAGGATTTGAGCAGCGCCACATCCAGCACCACTTTCGGGATGCCGTATCTTTTGCGCCGGGTTTCGATTTCCTTCCACACGATGCGGGACAGGCCGGGCACCACGGGATCGGCCTGGAAGCTGGACTCCTGCTCGATCACGGCGATGGCCGCGCAATAGTTGTCCGGTGTCGCGGGGATGCGCAGCGCGGCAAAGGTGGTGTGGATGTCCGCGGCCCAGCCATCGCGGTCGCCGATTTTGGGCGGCAGCAGTTGCAAGAGCAATGCGCGGCTATCGCGTTCGACGGGGCGAGGCGGTGGCAATGTCGCAGGTGGCGGTAGCGGCAGTGGTAACGGCAGTGGTAACGGCAGTGGTAACGGCAGAACCGGTGGTAATACGACAGCAGGCGGCTGTTCCGCAGGTTTGGGAGGCAGTTCCGGGACAGGGGCGTTGGGCTGCGGAGCGATTTCGCCAACGGGGGCCGGGCCTGTCTCGCGCGTTGTGGCGCAGCCGCCCAGACCTGCGGAAAGCATGGCGACGACGAGGGCGTTTGCAACATTCACAGTCAGGATTCTTCTCATTCTCGGCGCAGCACGGATCGGGGTGGAGGGGGCGCATTCTAGAGGATTTCCGCAGTGAAGTCAGGTTCTGTAGCGCGCAAAAATCGGTTGAAGGGGGTAGTGGAATTGCATTCTCTACATCTTTCATCTGGTCAAAAAAACGGGCGCCCATGGGCGCCCGTTCTTGTTTACCAAATGCCTGCCGCTTACATGGCGAGCGGCTTGTGCATCACGGTGACGCAATTGGAAGTACCCGTACCCTTGATGTTGGACGTCATCGGGTTGGCCAGGTTGATGCCCGAAAGATCGAAGGTGAACGTGCCGTTGAGGCAGAGGGTGCCCAGCTTGCCGGCATCCTGGCCCGCGATGCCGACCACCGCCGAGCAGCCCGCCATGCGCACGCTCATGCTTTGCGCGGAAAGCTGGCCCACTTCAACCGGCCCCAGGCCCGTGAATGCGCGGCCCTTCATCCTCATCGCGTCGATGGATGCGGCATCGAACATTCCGGTGGTATCGACAATGGACTGATAAGTGCTGTCGCCGATCACCAGGGTGCAATGGTTGCAGGTCCAGTCGATGATCGCGGGGACCGACGGCATGGGGCCGACGCCGTCCAGATAGGCTTTCATTCCCATGGCCAGACCCGCGAAGCTCATGGGGAAAGCCGCCTGCCCTTCAACCGTCCCAACCTGCTTTTCAAGCCCGGTGAGTTTGCCGTTTCGTTTGTTGGTCTCAACGGAGTAGACCTTGCCCGAGTAGTTGAACATCAGGTTGCCCGCCGCATCGAACACAAACGTGTCCGTGGCCGGATCCTTGGCGATGGAGCCGCTGATCACGGACTTGTCGAACATCGTCGTGAGCAGGGCGTCAACGGGGGGAAGCCTGGCACCGTCCGCAAACCCCGTGGCACTAAAGCCCAGACCAACAACCAGCGCAGATACAGCAAGACAATTTTTCAACGATTGCATGTTTTATTCTCCTCGTAAGTGGTAGTTCCAAGCGCCCGTTCATCTCCTTGTGAGCACGAGCCCGCAAACAGCCGCGTTCACTGCCCCGCCAACCGCGAATGGAGCGATCACCCGCGATGCATACATCCTAGCATGATATATGCATGTGTTTGGTCTGTTATCGCGAGTTGAAGCGTGTAATACAAAAATCTGCACGACAACAACGGGGCTGCGAATGTGGATATCGCCGTTCAAGCCGTCGCAGGTGAAAGCCTGGGTCAGCCTGACCGCCTGCTGTGACCCGTGGTGTGCGCTTATTCATGGCTTTACGGCTCGCCAATAAAAAATTAGTATGTGGATATTAATAAAATTTATTGTCGATGAAGGAGTAACCATGAGCGCAGCCGTCCCCCCTAAATCCGCCGTAACCCTGAACATGACTGGATTGACCTGCCCGCATCCCTTGCTAGGCGCAAGAAAAGTGCTTGAGGAGTTGAATACCGGCGACGTGCTGCTACTGGTATCCGACTGCCCTGGCACCCGGGACGATCTGTTCTCCTGGCTCAAACACACCGATAACGAGTTGCTCGGGACCGGCGAGGACGCCAGCGGGAATGCCGAGTACTACATTCGCAAAGGCAAACGCATGCCGATATCTGCCCACGCCACCCTGGATCTGCGGGGCCTGGTGTGCCCCGGCCCAGTCATCGAGGCGAAGAAGATTCTCGGGGCAATGCAAGCGGGGGAGGTGATGAAACTCGTCAGCACCTGTCAGGCTGCCCGCGACGAGGTCAAGACCTGGTGCAGCGTGTCGGGCAGCAATCTCCTGGAGACGCTCGAAGTCGATCCCGGTGTGTGGGAATTCTACATTCGCAAAGGGTAGCCTCAGAGCGGCTTGGTACGGATGGGTGGCGGCGGGATGGCGGTCGGCGAGGGCAGGCGAGAGCCTGTTCTCCACTCTACCCGCGCCTGATAAGGCGCGGGGTTCTGCAATCAAGGCAGGACCCGAAGTTCTCGGATTCCACCACGTAGGCGTCAATGCGTTCTTCACGGTTTAGCACTGCGGCGATGTCGCGCACGATGTCTTCCACGAACTTGGATACGTAAAGAGCGGTGAAGCTGCTTTCCGGCAAGTCGTAGTAGAGCATCCCGGACACCCGGCGCTGGATGAAGCCGGCGCCGCCCGCATCCTTGCCACGCAACAAATCCTCCCACACGGTGAGTGGGCACATGAGGCCCGCCAGCGATTCCGCCGCGACGAAGAGTATCGCCCCGAGATGGGCCGCGCGCAGCCGGAAACTGTGTATCCAGCGCCAGCCCAGCAGGGCTCCGACCCAGATGGCCAGCAGTCCGCCCACGACGAACAGCACGAACAGCAAGTGGACGATCAGGATGGCGTCTGCGAGCAGTGCCATGGCAGGAGGTTGGGTCGCCGGTTAGGCAATGAGTCCGGCAGCCCAGCGGGAATAGAGCTGTGCGGCGACCGCGTTCAGGTCCGCGATGCGCTGTTCCAGTCCTTCCAGCATCAGCGCCGCGCTCTGCACCGACGGCCCGGGGTTGCCGGCAATTTCATCGGCGCCAACCCCGCACCAGCTTCTCACCATGTCCGCAGTCATCTCCACATGGCATTGCATGCCGAGATGTTTGCCGAGCACGAAGGCCTGGTTGGGGCAGTAGGCGCTTTCCAGAACGCGCGTGGCGCCGGTCGGGATGCTGAAGGTTTCGCCGTGCCAGTGGAAAGCGCTGAAGTTTCGCGGAGCGTCGCCGAACCACGCGTGTGCCTCCGGGTCATCCAGCACGCTCACATCGCCCCAGCCGATCTCCTTCACGGGGTTTGCGGAAACCGTGCCGGCCAGGGCTTTCGCCATCAGTTGCCCGCCCAGGCAATGGCCCAGCACCGGAATGCCCTGCGCCACCGCCTGCCGGATCAGGCCCAGCGTTTGGGGAATCCACGGCAGGTCGTCGTTCACGCTCATCGGGCCGCCCATGAACGCCAGGCCGCTGTATGCGTCTGGCTGCCTTGGCACGCTTGCTCCATGGTCGATCTTCAACAACTCCATGGGAATGCCGCGCTGCGTGAGAAACGTGGCAAAATGGCCTGGTCCTTCGGTCGGCGCATGACGGAAGATTGCAACGGGCTTCATGGAGAGGTTTCCTGTGTTGAGAGCTGTTCGAACTCATTCTAGCGTAATCGCCTGGTTTTTTCTCAGTACGGCCGCACCCGTATTTGCCGCGGACGTGAACGTCATCGGCCTGTTCACAGGCGGGTGGCTGACCAAGCGTTTCGTGGACTCCCAAGATTGCAGGCAATAGCGCGGGATTGCGAGGAACGGCGAGGGTTTCCGGTCAATTTGCACCCCTTTCATCCGCCATCCGGTAGCCCATCGCCCGGTATCCGCTCTGGCGTTTATCCCACATCCGCAGCAGCGCCGGGTGTCCGGTGTCCACGAAGTCGATGATGCGCACGTCGGTCTTGGTGGCGTGTTCGCGGTGCAGTCGGCCTGCGTATTGCTGCAATGTCCCCTTCCACGAAACCGGCATCGCCAACACCAGAGTATCGAGCGGTGGATGGTCGAATCCTTCCCCGACCAACTTGCCGGTCGCCAGCAGAACACGCGGGGCATCGGCTGGCAACGCGTTGAGTTCCGCGATCAGTGTGGCACGCTGCTTCCTGGATATTCGTCCGTGCAGGACAAACAGCGATTGAATCTTGCCGTCCAAGGCAGTTTGGATGGCATCGAGATGTTCGGTGCGCTCGGTCAGCACCAGCACCTTCCGGCCCTGGCCATAAGCGTTTACGACCTCGGCAGCAATCGCGTCTGTTCGGGCTTGGTCGGTGGCAAGGTGACGAAATACATCCTGAATCCCCGCTTCCTGCGGTAAATCAATCCGCGAGTTCAATGTGCACGGAGTGACCGCCAGATCGTGCGGCGCACCCGTGGGCTTGGCGGCGGTGTGCCGAGTTGGCCCGCATTGCATGAAAATAATTGGCTGCTGGCCATCGCGTCGAATCGGTGTGGCAGTCAGGCCGAGCACGTATTTGGCCTTGGCCTGCTTCAGAATCGCGTCGAACGACGCCGCGCCGACGTGATGGCACTCGTCCACAATCACGTGACCGTAGTTTTCGACCAGCGGATTCACTTCACCCTGCCGCGACAGGGATTGCATCACCGCGATGTCGATTTTGCCTGTCGGCTTGGCCTTGCCGCCACCGATGGTGCCGACCACACCTTTGCCAACACCCAAGAATGATTGCAAGCGCTCCTGCCATTGTTTGAGCAGTTCGGTTCGATGCACCAGCACCAGCGTGTTTACACCACGGCGCGCAATCATCGCAGCGGCCGTGACCGTTTTGCCAAACGCAGTCGGCGCGCACAGGACACCTGCATCGTGTTGCAACATGGCGGCCACAGCGAATTCTTGATCCAGACGTAAGGTGCCGGCAAAGGCTACGTCCAGCGGCGACCCTGCGTATCGCTCGTCGACCAGTTCGCAGCCAATAGCGTTGTCACGAAGCAGTTCCAGCGCGGCATCCAGGCAACCGCGCGGAAGTGCAATGTGATTGGGGTAGTTTTCGGCGCAGCCGATTACGCGAGGTTCATCCCACACCGAAAAACGCATCGCCTGTTTCTTGTAAAAATCGGGATTCTGGAAGGCCGCCAAACGAATCAGCCGGTTGGCCAGTGACTGCGGGAGTTGTGCCTTCTCGAAATAGATCAGGTTGGCCAGCGTCACTGTGAGCGACTTCGGCATCGGCCCGACCAGCTTCTTGGTAACGGATGCGGTGCGTTTCCACGGCTCCTTTTGATCTTCCTCGTCGATGAACGTCACATCGAGCGGGTGCGCGTTACCCGTTGCTCTCAGGATGGTGGGCTCGATGTCGTGCGCTGGCATCGGCAGTATGGAGGCCAGGAAGGCCCACTGATCCCGGTAAGGACGCAAATCACCGTCCACGAACACACTGCATCCGTTCTCACGCGGATGCTTCTGCAGTGGCAGAGCGATCAGATTGCCGAAACCGCCTTTGGGCCTCGAATCCTGATTGGGGAACAGCCGGTCGTAGGATTCGAGCTTCAGTTGGCGAGTGCGGGCGCAGGTGTGGCTGATGATGGCCGTGCCGAGTCGGCGCGCATCCCGGGCAGATACGCTGCCGGAGAAGAAAATCCAAGCATGAGCGCCGTTGCCGGAGCGTGATATCTCAAGGGCGACCGGCACGCCAAGTTCGTGACACGACTGGTAAAACGCCTTGGCATCCTCACGCCATTCCGCTTCATCAAAATCAGCGGCGAGGAAATGGCAAGTATCGTCAGCCAGCAATGGATAGACACCAATGGTGCGTTTGCCGGCAAGGTGCTCGTAGATGACCGCATCCGACAATGGGATCAGCAAACGGTTATTGCATTCCCCGCATTTGATGCGCGGCTTTTCGCAAACACCGGCCAGCCATTCATTGCCACAGGCCGGTGCGTAGCCAGATTTGCCGGTTGTTTTGCTTTCCCAGCGGATCGGGTAGACGTCGGTGCGGCCACGAAAGAGCCGACGAAACAACGCTACTTTTTCGGCGGTGGAAAGCCTTGATGGTTCCGGCTCGGCAACAGGTGCAACAGGCTCAGGCGGCAAGCGCCATTCGATGCCGTGAGATTCCAGTAGTGCGATCAGGCGGGCGTTTTCTGCACGCTGCTTTTCCAACGCCAATCCCGGATCAGTCTCAGGAGCACTCATCCCGCACGTTCCGCCTTGAACCCCGATTCGTCGCCAAGGTGAATGAATATCCGCCCTTCGGCTTGGTCACCAGCAATCTTGAACCAGCCCCGTCCGCTCACTGGGTCGTTTTCGTCAAAGCCCGACCACGAAAACGCCAGCCGCGATGTCGCTCCCGCCGACTCGATCTTCCCGTCGAGTTGCGCCTGTACCAGAGCAAACTGGAATTCCCCGCTCAGATCCTTGCGGATAATGATGTGCGCCGGCACTTCCATGTCGAAGTAATCGGCATCCCAAGCTTCCATTTCCGTGATGCGCCAGTTGCCGATGAAGACGTGCGCGGCCTTCTTCAAGTCTCAATCTCCAAACCCGCTTTGCGCCACGAGGCATTGAAATCCTCGTCCAGCCCCCAGCCCATCCCTTGCCCCCACGCCCTGATATCTTCCAGACGGTCAAGAAAGGGTTCGCGTTGTGGCTCGGGGAGTATCATTGCCGTCGTGACCGCTTGCTCGAACATTCGCACCAGGGCGTCATAGTAACCAACGTCGTCCAGACCGACATCGTCGCTGAACCCGCTGGCCTGTTCGCAGTAGAACACCATCAGTTCGGCCAGGCCTTCCGGCTGGCCGATGGCCTTCTTGAAGTCGGCGATGGGTTTCTTGGCCTTGGCGACAGAATAGTCCTGGTTTTTGTATACGTCGGGCCACAGCCAGCGCTCGATAGTGGCCTTGAAGGGGCCGAGCACGTCGCCCACGCCGAAACGAGCGTGCAGAAAGTTCTGATTGTCCTTGCTGGCAGCGTAAAGATCCTGCACCAGTCCGAGCAGGCCGGTGCGGTCGAAATCGGCGAGCTTGGTTTTGACGTCGCTCCACGACGGTGTGGTTTTCTTGGCGGCCATTCGCTACGTGTCCTTATTGTCCGACGTCAGGATGCGGGAGACATTACTCATCTCGGCCGCCCGGTTTGCTCCCAGCCTCGATCTGCTTGATCACCCTGTCGAAATCACTCTCAAATAACCGATCCTGCACGATCCGGTATTTCTCGAACTCGCTTTCGGCGTGGGCTTTGGCCAGTTCGGAAGACGTCTTGCCACCATCGCGCAAAATCTCGCGGTCGGTAAATTCCAGAAAGGCATCCAGCCGTTGCGCCCAGTCTTCCATGGTCATGGGGATTTTGCGCCGGGCACGCTCTTCGGCCAGGTCGAGGTAGGCGTTGACAATACGGCCGAGGGATTCCAGCTCGTCTTTGTCGAGGTAGTTCTTGGCGACGACCACATCGGTCTTGAGGATTTTCCCGGCCGGGGCATGTTCCCAAGAGGTCAGACCCATGCGCTCCTTGCCACTGTCGGCACGCTGTACGATGAGCTCGGCTGCGGTGTGGCCGTGAATGGCGAAATGCAGCTTGTTCTGCACCTTGGCGAAAAAGGATTTGGTTGTGGGGGCTGCCTTGTTGTAGTCGACCGCCGTGGCGTAGATGTCGGTAACCTTCTGGTAGAACTTGCGTTCGCTGAGGCGAATCTCGCGGATTTCTGACAGGAGGCGCTCGAAGTAATCTTCACCGAGAAAAGCACCGTTCTCCATCCGCTGCTTATCGAGCACGTAGCCCTTGATTGCGAATTCGCGCAGTACTCGTGTCGCCCATTGCCGGAACTGGGTGGCGCGCAGGGAGTTGACCCGGTAGCCCACCGAGATGATGGCGTCGAGGTTGTAAAAATCGATGTTGCGTCCGACTTCCCGATTGCCTTCGGTTTGAACTATCCGGAATTTCCGGATAGTTGCCTCGTGCTGGACTTCGCCGACTTCATAGATGTTTTTCAGGTGTTCGCTGATGGTTCGGACATCCACGGCAAAAAGCTCGGCCATCAGCTTCTGCGTCAGCCAGACGGTTTCGTCCTCAACGCGTGCTTCAATACTCTGCTCACCTGCCTGGCCGGTAAAGATCAGGAACTCGGCAGTGCTGTTGCGGATCAGTTTTTTGTTTTCTTCCGTCATGGCGATCTCTAGCTCGCCTCCGCAAACACCCGCTCCAGCGTCGCGGGAAGCAGTGCGGCGTTGGCGGCGCGGATGGCGGCGTGTTTGGTTTTCAGTGTGGCGATGTCGGCCTGCAAACGGTCAAGGGTTTTCTGGGTCGCCAACGTGGGCATTGGAACTTCAATGGCCATTAGCTTTTCCAGTCCCAATGTTCTGTTGCGTCCAGCCCCTCCGGGTGAAGCTTCACCGATTTTCAGCATCCCTTCGTCTGTCAGAAAGTAATAGCGTAAAAAATCGGCGCTGGCGAGACGGCGATCCGGTACGCAGGAGATGAAACGGTGCGAGCCGAACCGGCCTGCATCCTCGGCTTGGGCAATCGCAATGGCACCCTCCCAAGCGAACACATTGGAGAACAACAGATCGCCAAGTTCGATGCGGAACAGGCGTTTGGTGCCAACGTCGCCGCCGGACAACGGCGGCTTATGGAAGGTGCCCTTGCCGAAAGACCGGATGCCCAATTCCGGGTAGCTGCCGTTGAGGTCGATGCTTTGCTCGCGCCTGATCAAGGGCGCAATTTCTGCCATCGCCCGCAGCGGGGCATTGGCAATCGCATCGCGGAAACGCAAGGCGAGCAGGTGTTCGGCATCGCGTTCGACGGCATCCAGATGCGCTTCGAGTTGTCGGGCTTTTTCGGCCAGCGCGTTGAGGTGGGTGACGATGCGCTGCTGCTCGGATAGCGGAGGCAGCGCAATTTGCTGACCCAGAAAGCGATCTTCCTTAATGCGAACCCGGTTGGTTGTGCCTTCGCTGGCGGCCTTACATAGATCAACGAACGGGGTTGAGCGAACCAGCCATCCCATGAATGCCGGATCACATTGTTCAATATCGTTGAAGGAAAACGACGGGAAGTCGTTGCTGACGATAGCGCCATCCAGCTCTGGAGGCACCAACCCAATCGCGCCGTTACGGGCATCAATTTTCGACAGTATCAGTTGATTCTCTCGTACCACGCGCCGTACAGAAACAACATCACTGCCCAGAACTTTGCCACGGCTGAGTACGCCTTTGCCCCATAGCTTGATGGTGACTTCGTGATAATGCTCAAGCGGGTCAAGCACTGTAGTTTCATCGGCGCGGGAGATCAAATCTCCCAGTGCCACTTTGGGCCACGCCTTCATTCCGCACTCTCCGCATCGCCGACAACGCCTAAGCGCCTTGCATCCAGCTCCCGTCGCGTTTTGTCCAACTCCTCGGCCAGCAGTTTTTCATCGGGCAGCACCATCTGGTATTCCGCAGCCAGCACTTTGTTGGGCAGACCTTCCAGCGCGTAATGGGCTTCGGCAGCGCCTTTTCCAGCGCACAGAATCAGGCCGACCGGCGGGTTTTCGCCGGGCTTCATCCAGTGCTCGCGGGCGTAGTTCAGGTACAGGTGCATTTGCCCGGCATCGGCGTAGCTGAACTTGCCGACCTTGAGGTCAATGACTACCAGACACTTGAGCTGGCGGTGGAAAAACAGCAGATCGATGCGAAACCAGTTGTCGTCAATGCGCAGGCGGCGTTGGCGGCCAACGAAAGTAAAGTCGTCGCCCAGTTCCAGCAGAAAGTCGGCCAGATGCTGGATCAGTGCGTCTTCGAGATCGGATTCGGAGTATTCGTCCTTGAGGTTGAGAAACTCCAATACGAAGGGGTCTTTGATCGCCTGTTCGGGAGTGAGCGCATCGCCGGGTTCGGTGGCTTCGCCTTGTTGCAGCATCGCCGCCTTGTTGTGCGATAACGCGGTGCGCTCGTAGAACTGGCTACCGATCTGCCGATTCAGTTGGGCGACGGTCCAGCCGCCGCGCAAAGCTTCGGTTTCGTAGAAGGCACGGGCTTGCGGATTCTTGACCGACAGCAGCCGCACATAGGCCGACCACGGCAGCGGGAAGGCTTGGC
>Ga0315281_10006161_pt1 | contig 17106 bp, 11 predicted proteins | sample YL17G07_0_MG_FD_204540 | JGI IMG/M metagenome (GOLD analysis project Ga0315281, IMG submission 204540) | Sediment microbial communities from Yellowstone Lake, YNP, Wyoming, USA - YL17G07_0 | ecosystem: Environmental > Aquatic > Freshwater > Lake > Sediment | place: USA: Wyoming | collected...
AGCCTCCGCGCAGCAATCGCACGCTCATAAATCTCCATCAGCATCCCGTAATTCTTTTCCGCCGTGTACTTCGCCTCGTACTCCCCCCGCGCCGCCCACGGATACTCATCTGAACCACTGCAAGATGTAATCGCTATCGACGTTCTTTCGGCTCATGATAGCTTTCCTCTTCCTGATAATCCTGGGAAAGAGCCGCAATGCTTGCGCATAGCCCTTCAAGGAAGAACGTTCGTGTAATAAGACATAACCGAATATTTGAAGGTCATAGATGGCGATATGCGGGAGATGTCTTACGAAGTGCGGAAAAAGATCGTTTTTCATCATCAACAGGTACCGATTGCGGATGGAGCTCACTTTGAGCGCCTCTGCAATTGTTGCCCTCCGATCCGTGGACGTGAATGTGCGGAAATGCCATCCGATCGCTGAGGGAACGTAAAGACATTTCCACCCAGAGAGCTGTGCGCGCCACGAAATATCCAAATCTTCCTTGCCCGCAAAGAAGTCCTCGTCAAAATATTCCTGCTCAACTTTGATCTCCTCCAGCATTGAACGCCGAAGAAACATGGCGGCCCCGTCCATCGCAAAGACAAATCTCGGACCGGCGCACTGCCCATTGTCCCGTTGCAGATGGGCATAGCACACCTGCCTCCTCTTCCTTTCAATATCGAGCCACGTCATGTCAATCGTGCTCTCATCGCTGCCATCCCCTCGTGCATTTCTCAGTGAATAAAGCTTGCCACCGCCAATCCCCGCGTCAGGATGCGCCTCCATACCAGCCACCAACTCCCGCACAAACGTCGGAGACAAGTACGCGTCCTGATTTAGAGCGAGCACAAAAGAAGATTGCGTCGCCCGAATCACAACGTTGTGTCCCCCGCCAAATCCCAGATTAACCCTGGACGCGATCACCTTTACCGAAGGAAAATACTTCGCAACAAACTCCCCCGTCCCGTCGCTCGACGCATTATCCAGCAGATAAATCTCAATGGGCCTATACGTTTGCGAAAGAACCGTATCCAGGCACCTCCCCAAGAATTCCTTTCCATTAAACGCGACAATGCTAACTACGACCGAGCCCATCAATCACCCCCATCAATGGAACCCACTCCCTGCATGCCCTTCGCCAACAATTGCGACCCGTAAAGCTATATGCCTCCGTTCCGACCAGAATTCAAATCCGCGATTACGACGTCTTCACCCTATAGCTTATGTTCCATCCGCAGAGGCATTCATAGGCGCTTTAGCCCGTATTTTCCATGCGCTCAAGTACCATGAAGCGGGAACGAAGTCGAACGCGCGCCGGGTATAAATCTTTCTCCACTGACGAACCGCGCGCGCGCGCACATTCCAGTATCTCTCGTAGATATCCTGAACCGAGTTATTAGGAAAACTCTTCTTATTCCAATACATTTTCCGGACAAGCCTCAATTCCTCGCCTATCCGCGGGCACTGCGAGAATGTCTTTGCATCCGTGTGCCAGCGGCATGCGGCAAGCGCGTAGGGCACATGCTGGAAACGAAGCCCGCGACTCGCTGCACGGAGCCAGAACTCATAGTCCATGACGTAGTGCAGAGATTCATTCAAATAACCCACCGAATCGAAAACCCTTCTGCGGAAAAACACGTTGGGCTGCGCAATATAGTTGAGTCCGCACAACATGATGTTCCAGTCAAAACCAATTTCTTTCTTCGAAAGTAATTCATTTCCTGTCCCATCAACGATCACGTAATCACCATAGATAAAATCCGCCGATGGATTCTCTTCGAAGGCCCTCAGAACCTCCTTAAAGCAGGAAGGCTCGTATGTATCGTCGGAATTCAGCCACCCAATGATGTCACCGGTCGCCAGATGAAAACCCTTATTGAGCGCGTCGCTCTGGCCAGAATCAGGCTCCGAAATCCACCTGAGATATTCCCATCCGGCCAATGCCGAATACCGCTTGAGGATGTCGACCGTTCCATCGGTCGAACCGCCATCCATCACGATGTGCTCCAGAATCGGACACTCCTGATTCCTTACGCTATAAAGCGTTTCCCCAATAAAAGCTGCCTGGTTAAACGACGGTGTCACTATTGAAATTCTTGGACCCGATGACATAACACCCTCCTGTACTCAGCTATGAACGTCGAAGAATCATTTCGCCAAGGGCGTACCGCCTGATATCCACTGGCGAGTCGAGCGCCCTCTCGCGCGTCGTCTCAAACCATGCACTCTCGGGCTCCTTTTGAAGGAAGCGGCCCTGAATCACCTCAAATCCTTCCAGCAGCCTGGGCAGCCGCTCTCGGCCATATACCCTATGCCATGGTCTGTGGACTGCATCTCGGCCCACGGGGATTGTCAGTAGAACCCTCCCCTCGGGCTCAAGCAAATCGCGAACATGCTCCATTGCCTTCAAATCACCATCAATATCCTCCACGGAGTTGTATCGGCCAGCGAGACCGATGTGCTCCACGACAGAACAAAGCACGATCACATCGAATCTCTGATCCCCGGAGAACTCATTGAAATCGCCCTGAACGAATCGAAATCCCTCGATGATCGATGCTGGCGCCGCCCATGCATCAACGGCAGTAACCTCGTATCCCAATGAGAGCATCGCCGGAATGATGGGAGACTCCCCTGGCCCTATCTCAAGTGCGTGCTTCGGGCCAGGGGGCAAATTGGCACAGACCCAGCCCCAATCGACGAGTTTTTCACCCTTGAGATCGAAGCCCCCCGCAGGAGGACGAGGCTCACCATTCAAAAGTGCCATAATGCCGAAATGTCTATCGACCCTCCTGGCGACAGCGCCGATTCTTACTCCAAGATTCACTCTCTCCTCCTTGAATACGACACCACTTGATTCGCTGACTCGAGATCCCCGCATCTAAGTCGGCCAATCATGCTGTTCCGCATGGCTTCAAGCGCGTCGCTGAACTCACAATCCCCCACGGCATGGACTTCCCTACACGCATAGCAGGAATGGCAGCCACCAAACTCCAGAACGTGACCCCGACCTCACCATAGCCAATGTCACCCCCCATCGCACCGAGGGCCAGAGTTACGATAAACAATGCCCCACACGTAAATTCCAATTGCGTTCGGCCCTTCAACAGAAGCTGTAAGGCCTTATACGAAAGCAAAAGGCAAAGCACTACCAGTGGAATTAGACTTAATAAGCCGCCTCCCAAAAAGACCTCCACAAACATCGAATGCGCAGTTCCCATGCCAGGATTAAAATCTGGACCCAAGATTCGAGATGCGGAGAAATAGCCCAGACCAATCCATGGAGAACGGGCAACTGTCACGCCGACAAGGTAAACCCATAGGTCAGTTCGCCCGGTGAGAGTCCCAACCGTATCAGCAGGGCGAAATTGATCCGCTGCGGGAAGAATATAGAACAGGAATATGAACGGAATGACCGAAAGTAAGATAAAACCAAGCGTTCTAACAAAGCCGCTCTTCAATCGCCTCACGAAATACAAGACATAAAAGGCAAGGACGAGAAACCAAGCCTGACGAGTTAAGGAAAACGCCAGCACCGCACAGAGAAGCACGAAGAGCGGCCAAAAGATCACATCCAAAATTCTTCGCCTCTCCACTAGAAGGAGAATCATTGCGTAGGTAACAACAATACCCGCTACGGCAATAGGATCCCCGCGCAAACGCATGCCATCATCCGTAGAAAATAGAACGAGGTCAGGAATCGCGAAGGCACAAATCGCAATCGCGACACAAAGCGCCGCACTACCGAACAAAATGTAGTCAAGACACTTCGCGATGCCATGTCGATGTACAAAAATCAAGCTAAAGAGAAACGAGACAAGCATCTGACCGACCTTAAAGGCTGTCAGCGGCGGAGCTTCAGACACGAAAATGGACAGGCATAAAAGACAAATCATCGCTAATCCAAATTTAACGGGAAGAGACATCCTCAGCGGATCGGGCTTCCGCAATTCCTTCCGAAGCTGAAACAATGTCCATATGCCCGCACCGACCCACACAGAAACCTGAACAATAACGGTTGGGTCGATGATTCCTTGAACTGACGCCTCAGGATCCCGAAGTCGAAGAGAAGGTGGACCTGAAAACAAAAGGACGAAAAGAGCGCCAGCCACCCAACTCGGCTCCAACTGCGGCACAATCCACATTCCGCTCTGCGCATTAGTCATGAATAAAAACCACATTATAGAGATGACCGTGAAGTTCGCGTTCAAAAGGGACCAAATGTCTATTCGAGAGGACAAACGCCTCATACCCGAAACATTTCATCTTGCGCGAGATGTTCTCAACACTCGTCCCGTATTGCGCCAACATCGGCTCGTAAAGCTCCAGCATTACCGTGCGCGGCCGACTTTTCGGATCTCGCATGATCTGTTCGGCACCAGAGAGCACTTTTCCTTCAGCGCCCTCGACGTCAACCTTCAACACGTCTATTTTCCCAACATTATTTTTGTCGCAGTACGTATCCAAAGTAGTTATCGGCACAGCTATCGTTTTGGCGGCAGGCTTCCTTCCCGTATCCACCAGTGAGGAGTACGCCGAGTCCGTCGAAATAACAAACTCGGCCTCACCTTCCCTGTCGCCAACCGCGCACAGATTCGCATGAACATTTGAGAATCCATTCAATAGAGAACTCGCGCAAAGAATGTGGTAGTTCAAGGGAATCGGCTCAAAGCTGTGAACAGACCCCTGGGGAATCAAAGAAGCAAAAAGAAGGCTATAGTAGCTAATGTTGGCGCCAACATCGAAACAAACGGAAGATTTGCCAACCACGCTCTTCAAGAAAGCCGTCTCTTCTCCCTCAAACACCCCCTTGTAATAAACCTCGCGACCGACCTCTTCATCCGAACGCACGACCATCTGAAATCCATCCAAATGCTTTTGCCTCAGCACAACGCCATTTCTGGACCCGCGCATAAGCAGCCGCAAATCGGTAGACAAATTCGAAAGACCCTGTTGGATCGCACCGCCTCCCACCACAAAGCGGCGAAACAGTCTCCGCGGCGAAGGCATCATTCACGCCCCCTTACCGGAGTTGGCTGCGACAAACTTTTGGCAACCGCCCAGTAATTCGCGCTTATGACAGGGCCATAGAGCAATCTCCCCGCAGCCGCCCCTGCCAACCCAAAAGCGGGTATTAAAAGCGCGGCACCGGCCAAGGAACAAACGCCGCCAATTAGATTGCTGACCGAAAGAAATCGGACCCTCCCAAGCCCCAGCAAAGTCATGTGCGGCACCACATTGATGGAAAGTGTGAAAAAGCCCACGGCAAGAACAGCTAAAACCAAATACGAACGCTCCGCGAACGCCGGACCCATCCAGATTGTCAGAAGCCTTCGCCCCATCAGAACCAGCGGTGTCGCCAGGACAAGCGAAAGCCCCACGTTCATTAACAGCGCCAACCGGAAAACATGCCGGACACCCTTCCTGTTGCCCGCTTCGTGCTTCGCGCTGATGTGCGGAAAAAGAAAACCAAACGCCGCCACGGCCAGCCCGTGAATCTGCTGGGCCACCTGCACGCAGAGCGTGTAATAGGTGAGCGAAGCCGTGCCCAGCATCATGGCAATGAGCAAGCGGTCGGCCTGCCCGAATGCCACGCCCGCCGCGTTCTGAATCCAGCTATACACCCCAAACCCGAGAATCTCCCTCCACGTCCCCCGGTCGAACCTCGGCCAAAACGAAGACACCTGAAGAATCCTTCGCATCGCCACCGCCTGCATCCAGGCACCCGCCGATATCACCGCAAACGTCGCGGCCAGAATCGCCACCACCCCATGCCCCAAAGCCACGAGGCCCACTGCTCCCGCGATTGTCGCCGACTTCACAAGAACCGAAATCCTCGCCGGCGGGCCATACTCCTCGTAGGCTTTCAAAGCATTCGAAAACACCTGATAAATTCCTTGAATCCAGAGAATCAGCCCGCCCACCTGAATCCCGCGAATCGCTTCCCTGTAATCGCTCGGATTGATCCTGAATACATGGTGAACAAGGAAAGGCGCGGCCAGAAATAACACCAGCGCCGGCAATGCTCCCAGCAAGCCGCTGAGCGCCAGCGTCCCCGAAATGATCCTTGCAACCCCCTCCCTATCGCCGCGGCCCCTGTAGGCCGACACGTACTTGATCGTCGCATCGCCCAATCCAATCTGAAATATCCCGATCGTCCCGGCAAAGGAACTCACCAGCATCCAAATCCCATAGCGATCCAGCCCCAGCCGTCCCACCAGATACGGCGCGGAAACCAGCATCAGCGCGGGCTGAGCGACATATTCCATAAGGCTGTATGTCGAGTTCGAAGCCGAGCCCCGGAAAACTCGCGAGCGCGGCAAATCCATCACCTGCCTGCCGATTTGCCGCCAGTCCCAGGTGCCCGACCCGTCAAGTCCTTTGGAATCCGCGCCCGCCACGGGAGCCGCCGCACCCTCCACCGCCGGCTCCATCCCGCCCCATTCCACTTCCTGTTTTCTCGGCATTTCCCCCATTTTCCCTTGATTCCCGTTTACTTCTATGCTATTATTCCCCATGGTTAGGCCGCTCCACCCCTCGTCAACCCCCTCCCCCGCCGTAACCTCTTTGCAATCTGCACTTACAAATTCCCCATCCGTAACCCCTTTGGAATCCGCACTTACAAACCACCCCCGAATCTGCTACACAGCAAAGGACTTCAACCCCCACCGATTCATACACTTTGCCGACCCCTACCAACAACTCTTTCATAATCAATATCTTCCAAAAACACAGGGGGGGGTACCCCCCTACCTTCCCTCCACTCGTAGTACCGCTGGTACCGTCTTCAGCAAGATCTTCACGTCCAGCCACAAGCTCCACTTCTCGATGTACTCCAGGTCCAGCGCCATGTTCGTCTCGAACGACGGGTCCCGCCGCGCCGTCACCTGCCACAATCCCGTCACTCCCGGCTTTACGTCCAGCCTCCGCAGGTGCTCCAGTGTGTAGCGCTCGTAGTCGTCCACCGGATGTGGCCGCGGCCCCACCAGGCTCATCTCCCCCCGCAGCACGTTCCACAGTTGTGGCAACTCGTCCAGACTCAGCTTGCGCAGCCAGCGCCCCAGCGAGGTCACCCGCGGATCGTTCTCCATCTTAAAAAACGGCCCGTTGCGCTCGTTCGTCTGCCGCAGCTCTTCTTTCTTCCCGTCCGCGCCCACCACCATCGTGCGCAGCTTGCAGCAGCGAAACCGCTTCCCCTTCCGCCCCACGCGCTCCGCCACATACAAAACCGGTCCGCGCGAGCTAAGCCGGATGAGGACGGCCAGCGCCGCCAGCGCCGGCGCCGCCGCCAGCAGCCCGGCAATCGAAAAGAGCACATCCAGAACGCGTTTAACCGCCAGCCCCACCACCGGAATCGGCTCCCCATACAGCTGCATCACCGGGAACCCGCCGATCGAGTGCAGCGGGGCATGCCACCCCAGCCCGTCATACATTTCCGGCACCACGTTCACCCGCAGCCGCAGCGCACGCGCTTCCAGCGCCATTTGTTTTATCAACTCGCGCTCCGACGGCAGCGTGATGAATAATTCATCCGCGAATTGCGCCAGCGCCACGCTGCGCAATTCGCTCGGAGCGCCCAGCACGCGCGAATCCGCCATGCTCCTGCGATCCAGAAATCCGCAGACCTGGTATCCCAGGTGCTGGTTCTCCTGGAACCACCGCGCCAGCGCGCACCCGGTGGGCCCCGCGCCCACAATCAGCACGCGCGAAACATTCACACCCGCGGCGGTGCGCCGCAGAATCAGCGCGCGTTTTGCGGCGCGCCATCCCGCCAAGGTCGCCAGGTTCAAGACACTCGATATCGCCACGACGGACCGTGAAATCTCCTTGCCGCCCGAAGTAAGAATCAACAGTGTCAGCAGTGCTGTCGCCAGCCCCACGGCCTTTGCCACCATCCCGGTCTCTTCCGTAAAACTCCGTTCGCGCGGAGTGCGGTAGAGATTCTGGTTTGCGCAACCCAGCACCACCAGCGCCGCATAAAGCAGATAGAAGCCGGCGTACGGGTTGCCCGACATCTGCGCCAGACCGTGGCGCAGTGTATCGGGCAATTCAATGACTCTAAACCGCAGCCAAAGAGCGCAAGCGCCTCCCAGAAATACGAAAAGCACATCGATCACCGCATAGGCTGCTTGTACCGAAAGGCCTCGCACCAGCGCCCGGCCGCGTCCGTTGGCCCGCGCTGTTGCGCCCGCGGGCAAGGCGGAATCCGGCGCGAACTCCGGGGGTGGGGTCCATTCCATCCCCGGCTGTACCGGCGCGCGGCGTGTGGCTGTTCCGTTCATTGTGGGGCCTGACTCTCCGCTTTTTTATTCCTGCCGGGCATTACAGTTCAGCTCCGGGAGAAAGCCCGGTAATTTTTTGCACAGCGGCTTGCGGCAAAACCGCATTTGCCTTTGGCTTACTCCTGACCTTGCGCCGCGCGGCCTCCCACGCATTTCGCAGCGTGGCCGCAACCGGTGTGAAGTGCCGCGCGCTGGCACGCATGGAAGCGGCCATTTCTTCCACGAGAATGCGGCTTGGATCATTTGGATCGGTTTCGTTCCAACGCTTGCTGAAAACAACCCAGGAGATGGCCAACAAAACAGCGAGAAACGTTCCGGAAACAATCACCAGCGGCCTTGACGGATACGATTTTTTCGTTGGCACCATGGCGAGGTCCAGGACTTTGACGGAGGGAATCTCCTTGGCCTCCTGGACTTTGGCGAGTTCGTACTGCTGGGTGAGCAATTCGAAAATGGTTTCCTGGATTTTGGTGCGGCGGTAGAGATCGGCGTAGGTAACGCCGAGCAGGGGAAGTTTTCGAATGGAGGGATAGAGGGAGGCTTTTTCGGTTCCGTTGGGAGCGGTTTCGCCGACACCGAGATTCTGGAGTTGCTGGCGAAGTTCGCCGGCGCGGGCCTGGAGCGAGCGAACGCGGACATTGTTCGCGGTATAGATCTGTTCGATTCCGCGCAATTCGGATTCGGCGGCGATCAACTGGCCCTGCAGGAGGGCGGCGGCTTCGACCATGGCCTTGCCCTGAGCGGGGATATCAATGGCGGTGTTCTTGCTGGCGAATTCGCTGAACTGCTTTGCCGCCAAATCCAAATCGCTTTTGACGCTGCGCAGGCGTTCTTCGAGAAAGATGCGTTCGCGGCGGGCGGAGGAGGTGCCGACCTCGGCGACGAGGCGGTCGAGTTCGGTGACGTAGGCCTGAGCCATGGCGGCGGCGCGAAGGGGGTCGTGATCGGTAACGGTGATGGTCTGGATGCCGCTCTTGCGGTCTTCGGCGATGGAGGTGCGCTCGGCAAGCTCCTTGCGGGTGTCTTCGATTTTGGAAGTGCGATAGACGCGGGAAAGCTGGAATTGGGCGATGAGGCGGTCGGCCACGGTGCGGCTCTGGAGAACGCCGACGAACAAGGCGCCGGAATTTTTTACGCCGAGCAAATCGCCGGCCATCCCGCCGAGGGCCGCGCCGCCGCGCGAAGAGAGCGCCGCCAGCATACCCATACTCGAACCCATGGGAGATTCGGGGGGCATCAATTGGGTGGTGGCCCGATAGCGCACCGGAATGAGAAACGCGAGGAGGGCGCTGGCGAGGAGACCAACCACGGCGGCACGCCGCAGGAGCCGGCGGTTCTCCCACAGAAGGCGCATGCGCGCAACCCATTGCTCGCGATCCGCCGTGGCATCGGCCTCGGACTGCAAGCCGGGATCGCCGTACAGCATTGCAGGCGCAACAGGGTTCTCCGGCTCTGTTTCTTTTGCACGGCGCACGGCGGCAGCTGTGGGTTCGTTATTCATCGTGATGATCCGCTATTTACTCCAGCCCCGAGGAGAAAAGCTCATGCCAACGGAGGTCGTCCAATTGGATTGCGCGCCGGGAGACAAGAGCGGGAAATTCCATTTTTCGTACTGAAGCATGGCCGAAAGATTCAAATCCGAGCGCAGCCAGAGACTGGCTTTTATGCCGCCGTCATTGATGGTTCCTCCGGAGGGAATGAATTCCTGGCTGACTTTCTGGTGGCGGTAGAAGGACTGCACGCTGCTGCGGGGAGCGAGCCAATAGGTGAGCCAGGCCTGCGCGCCCTGACCCTGGCGGCCCATCCAACTGCCCAGCAAATTGCCGTTGTTGGTGTAGCCATTGAGGTAGCGAAAATTGAAGTAGTAAAACCCCTGGCTCATCCACCCGCCGAGGGGGTTATCGGTGTAGCCGGCCTCGGCGCGCAAATCGAGTTTCGAAAGTTTGGGAAACCTGGGGATATAGATTCCCGCGCTCCAGACGGCCCGCTCCGGATAGCCAGTGGGCAGGAAGACAACCTGATCCTCGGCGAAGCAATTGGCGTACAGCGTGAGCCAGTTGCGAAGTTTGGGAAGGCGATAGGTAAAATCGAGGCCGGTGCGGCGGTCTCCGGAGTCCTGCGCGCTTCCCGGCGCTGTTTGGCCGGTCTTGAAAGTTCTCAGGAGGTTGCCGGGCGTAAAAGGAAGGCCGGGACCGGCAAAGATGGAAGTGGCGGAGAATCCAAACTCGAAATCTTTCGTGGGTTTGAAGCTGAACCTTTCTCCATGGAGGATGGGCTGGGGATTGAGCGGCTGCGACCAGGAACCGATAAGCCCGGAAGGGTCGCGAACGAAATCCTGTCCGCTAAGCTGCCCGATAAAGACTTCCATGTGCATGGGACCCAGCAGCTTCGAAATACCCGGCAAATGAAGGGGGGCAACCCGATTGATGCGGAACATGTTGATGGGTTCCGCGTTGTCACTGAACATCAGCGGGCCGCCGGCTCCGGGCCCCCACCAGAGGCTTTGGCGGCCGAAGGTGACCTGCCAGTTTTCAAAGTTCAGCCCGACGTAGGCATCGAGAACGCGAATGCGATTCACCGCGCTAAACGGCGCGGCCGGAGGAGGATTGCCGGGAATGGAATCCACCGCGGCGATGGTCTGGCGAACGGCGTCCGAAAGGGGCGGGGCTCCCGGGGCGTGCTGGTACTCCGCGCGGACGTAGCCCACCCAGCGGCCGGCGGCGCTCCAGGCGGAGAATCCATCCACGGAATTGAAACCTTCCCGATAGGGACGACCGTAATCGTTGAAGATGGTTTGGCCGAAATGATAGCCGTCGGTGAGCGGTGAGCCGGAAATGCCGGTGACGCGGGCATAAACGGATTCAACGCGCGCCTGAAAGTTTCCGGTTCCCGCCGCGCCTTCGAGTTCGGAGCGGAATTCGGCCTTGAGCAGGTCAAAGGTGTTTTCCATCGCTGCTCCAGCGGGTTGTTCGTCGTTCATGCGATCCGCCGCTTCGCTCACCAGCCGCGCGCACTCGTTGCGGGTCCAAGGCCGCGAGCCGGCAAAGCCGCTATCCATCAAACCGAGCGCAGCCATGCGGTCCAGCGCCGGATAGATCCAGCTATCGAGAGGCACATAAGGCGAACCCTGATTGGCGGGAGAAAGAGTTCCCTCTCCACGAAGGACTTCGCCAAATGAGCGCCATTCGGCGCCGCCGAGAGCGGGGTCATGATGGCGGGTAAAGATCTGCCGGGCGATGAGATTGCCGAGCATGCCGCCAACAAATACGTCGGAGAAGAAATGCTGCCTTCCCTGAACGCGGGAAAGGCTGACCATGGAGGCCAAGCCGTAGGCCATGAATTTGGGCAACGGGCCGGGATACTCATGGGCGATGATGCCGGCCACGGACCATGCGGCCGCGGCATGTTCGGAGGGAAAGGAGGTACCGCCACCCTGAAAGAACGTGCCCGCGCCATTGCCCTGATAGGGGCGTTCGCGGCGCATGGAATATTTCATGACTTCGACGGTCACGAGACTGTTCAGCGCGGCTTCCCCGGAGAGAAATCCGGTTTCCCGCCAGTGTTCATTGTGCGAGACATGACTCAGCAGCCACATTCCGCCCGCGCCGCCGACAAGGGCCGCCAGACCGGCGTTGGACAGATTTTTGTAGTGACGGATGGTGGTTGGGTCGCTCGAAAGATGACTGCTCATGGAGCGGTCGGTGACCAGGAGTCCGGCCAGGAAACCGCCCGCCGGGACGAGCCATTCGGAATCGGAGAAGCGGATGCGGCGGGGACTGGACCAAATCCGCTTCTGGTCCATCAAAAAGAGATTCGGCAATCCGCGCAAACCGCGATCCTGAGCCTGGGTGGGTTCCAGAGCGAGAGCGCCCAAGTTTTCCACGGGCGGCTTATTGCGATTCTTCGTCTTCTCCTGCAGCGCAGCGTTGGAAACAGTTGGCGCGGAATCATCGGCGCGCCGCGCCTCCGCCTGCTGGGGCGGAGCGGCAGAGACAGGCGAGACTGCCAGTGCCAATGAACCGGCAAGCGTCCCGCCCAGAATGATCATGACCGTGATGCGCATCGCTTCCCCATTACGGCTTGATGTAGGCAATCGAAAGAGCCACGGACGAAGCGACTTGCGCCGTCTGCATCACCGTGGCCCAGTTGCGATTTCCGATTCTTGGCGCTTTTTCCGGAACGACGATGGAGTCGCCAGGCAGCAAAGCGGCGCGAAGCGGATCGCCGGCCCACCAGGCGGAATTGTTTTGCGCGGAGAGGACCGAGCCGTCGGCGCGGATGACAAACACGGCGCGTTTATCGGCAATCTGTGTCAGGCCGCCCGCCTGGCTGAGGTACCACTTGGCGCTGCGGCCGGGGCGGTAGCTGACCGCCGTGGGATTAAAGACCTGTCCGGTGATCATGACGTAATTCGCTTTCTTGGGGATGAGGAGAACGTCGCCATCGCGGAGTTCGACGTCGGCGGCGGTGTTGCGCCAGGACGGCAACTTCGGCGCGACATGAATCACGACGCGCCCCGCGGGAGCGCTGGCAAGCAGCTGCTGAAGCGTGGTTTCGGTCTGCGCCAGGGCGGCCAATTTCGTGGTTTTCTGTTCGGCGTCGTTCTCCGGCAAGGCGCGGAGATTGACCTGTTCGACTTTGACGCGGCGCAGGAGATCCATGTGGGCATTCATCTGCAGTTCGCGAACTTCGTTGCGCATCAGGACCGCACCAAAGGGATAGGCGGAGGCGGTGAACCCTCCGGAGCGAGCGAGGACGGAACTGAGGCGCTCGCCGGGGCGGATGCCGTAGGCGCCGGGATTTTTCACTTCGCCGCGCACGGCGACGGTGGCGCCGAGGTCGCTCCAACCGGCGATTTGCGGAATGGTGAGCACGTCGCCATCGCGCAGAGGCAGATCCAGCTGGGCGTCGTGAGACAAAGCCGCGGCGACATTCACGTCCAGATGCTCGCCGGCGTTCAGGTTTTTCTCGTTCGCGGGGGGCGAGAAGCGGGTCAGGTCGGCGGCATCGGGAGCCGCGCTGCGCTTCATGCCGCCGGCGGAGCGGATGAGGTCGGAGAGGCGCATGTTTTCGGCGAGAGGATAGCGGCCGGGCTTGGCCACTTCGCCGCGGATGGAGACGGTGGCGGGGTCGACCTGCTTGGGGCTGCGATAGACGAGAAGGCGATCGCGCGGAAAGAGCACCACGTTTTCGATGGGATCGCCGTCGAGGGCCTGCTTCAGGTTCACGCTGAAGATTTTCACGGCGCCGCCGGGGAGCGAGCGGAAGAGCTGCGCGGAATCGAGCGCCGCTCCGGGAGCCACGCCGCCGGCAAGAAAAATGGCGTCGCGCACGTGAGCCACGCCCGAGGTGCGGTAACTGCCGGGGGAGCGCACTTCCCCGCCGACCCACACGGCCGGGGGAGCTTCGAAATCGAAGCGGCTGAAGATGCGCACGGTATCGAGCGGCTGAAGTTTCGGAGCGGAGGCGGGATTGGTCAGCGCCGCGGAGAGGTCGAAACTTTCGACGCTGGGGCGGTTGTCCGGAGCGTTCAGCCGAATGATTTCGGCGTAGCGCCCGGCCGGCTCGGGGAGGAGATCGCTGTAGGAGGCGATCAGATCGGTGACGCGCATGTCTTTTTTGTAGGAGTAACGGCCGGGGCGCAGGACGTGGCCTTGGAGGTAGATGGCGTCTTCGTTGTGGGCGGCGATGGGGAAAATGTGCACTTCGTCGCCGTCGTGGATTTCGAACGCGGCGAGCTGTCTGGCGATGGACTCGTCATTCTGCGCGGGAGCGACGCTCAAGCTGAACATGGTGCGCTTCTGGTGGGCTTCGACGCGCTGCACTTCGATATGGCCCAGAGCGGCGGTGGGCAGAATGCCTCCGGCGAGATCCAGAACGGAAGCGAGATTCTTTTCGCCGCGCAGTTCGTAGACGGCGGGGCGGCGCACCATGCCGTCGACGGTGACTTGCGGACCGATGGGCGGGGCCATGAGGGTGTCGCCGTTTTCGAGGTGCGCGAGAGAGGAGCGCACGCCGTGGAGAAGCAGATCGTAGGCGTCCACTTCCTCGATGAGTTCCTTGCCGCGGAAATGTTTTAAGGCGCGGAGCGAGCCGCGCGCGGTGACGCCGCCGGCGATGAAGAGGGCGTTGAGCGGCGTGGAGAGCGAGCTGATGTCATAGGCGCCGGGCTCGGCCACGTCGCCAACGACGTAGACGCGCACAGTGCGCAGACGGGAGAGCGAAACGTCGGCGGAAACGTCGCGGAATTGCGTGCGCAGGGCGCGCTGCACGGATTGCTGGACTTCGCCGAGGGTGCGGCCGCTGACGAGCAGCGGTCCGGTTTCCGGAAGAGAGACGCGGCCTTCGCGGTCCACCACGCGAACGAGGCGCTGCGAAACGCCGCCCCACAGGTCAATGGCCAAACCGTCGCCCGGGCCGACAACGTAATCGGGACCGACGGGGAGGTCCATGGGAATGGCGTCGGGCTGGCGCGTGCCGTTCTGAAACATATTCATGCCGAAACGCGCGGGAGGACGCTGGCGGAGCGCGGCTTGCACGTACATGTCGTAGAGCGAGGGGATATCGGCGTAGGGATTGGCGCGGCGAACCATCGCGGGGGCGGCGGGATCTTCGCCGTAGAGGGGATTGCGTTCGGTGGAGGGGCCGCGGCCGCGGAAAGGCTCGGATTTCGGCGCGGAGGGAGAGAGGCCCGCGGCGCTTTCCAGAGCGCCGGGGGGCAGGGAGAAAGGATTGCCGGGAAGCGCGGAAGGGCCGCCGAGGGAGGAGAGGCCGTCCATGGAATTATCGGGCGGGCGCTTTTGCAGGCCGGGCTGCATGGCCAGGCTGACGTTTCTTGCGGAGAGGCCGTCGATTTGGTCCGGTTGATCCGGCTCCTGCCTTATCCCGGCGGTCTGAAGGGTTTGCGAGTTGCGCCGCTGCGGCGTTTGTTCGGGCTGGTCGGAGGGGATGCCGGGAGCGGGTGAAGCTTCGCGCTGGACGTTTCTCGGCTGGTGGGATCTCTGCCCGGGCTGATTCTGGCAGTCGTCATACAACTGGGGATCGCAGGAGGCGGCGCGCTCTTCTTCCGAGCCGGATCTATTTTTTCGCAGAGATTCGGAGTCTTCCTGGGCCTCGATTTGGACCATTTGGCGCACGCGTTCTTTGAGGACCAGTTCCTGCTCCCTGGCGAGATTGGAATCGGGATTGGGGGTGGGAGCGAGGTAGCCATAACGCTGGAGTAGGCGGGTGGCCACCGAACGGAACTGCACATCGCGAGCCAGGCGGTCGAAGATGGCGTGATCGGCGAGGTCCTCTTCTTCGGCGATCTGGCCGTTGTCGGCGGCTTCCTTGGCCACCCAGCGCTTGAGTTCGACGAGGAGGCCGGCGTTGGATTGCAGGACTTGCTGAATCTGCGCGGCGGGAGCGGCGACGCGGAGAAGATTTTCGCGTTCGAGTTCGGAGAGTGCGGGCTGGCGGTCGTCGGCGCGGGAGACGGACTGCGCGCGGCGGGACGGGGGGAATTGCGCTTCCTGTCCAGCCGGGGCGGAGGCGCAGAACACGGCGGCGAGCAAGGCCACCCGAAATAGCTGGGGAATATTTTGGCGTTTCATGAGGCCTCCCCCGCAACCGCGCCGCGGCCGCGCAGCGTGCTTAGAATTCCTTCTTCGGAGGCTTCGATGTTGCTGGCGTGAATGTCCAGCGAGGCCCAGTAGTAGACCGAGCAGTTTTGGCCGGGAGAAACGGCGATGATGCGCACCTCGGGGTGCAGTTGCAGGACCGTGTCACACACACCGGGGCGCTGGCCCCAGCGGTCCTGGGCAATGATCACAAAATCGGGGTGCGTGCTCTCGACACGATCGGGAATCTCGGCGTCGTCGGTCACTTCACCGACAATTTCAATGTCCGGCTGTTCCGTAAACGTGTTCATAATCAATTCACGGATCAAGCGCGGGCGATTGGCCACCAGAACTCGAATGGGCTTTTCCATGACGGCACTCCACAGGGGCGGAGTATCGCCGCAATGGAGGACATACAAAAGGCCCAAAGGTGTACCGAAAATGTACTTAGCTGGCCTTCCCCCTAAAAAAGGGAACAGCTACCACGGCGATTGATGGGGGAACGACGCCTGTACCAGTCCAGTACTACCAATGCAATTGGTTCCATTTTGAAACGCCCCCCTGCATATTAATTCTTTCTATACTTGACTCCCTTTAGAGGCAGTGCTACGCTGCGTGCGGTCGAATAAGAACATTGATCTTTAGTACACAGGCTTGGTACCCCTCTTACACGCCTGAATGGCCAATTTGGAAATCGTAAGGGGGGGGAATACAATGTCGAGTCCAGCCGCCACCCAGAAATCAAGTCCTGTGCGTGTTTTCCTGCTGATTGACAATCGTCTTCTGCGGGAAACCCTGATTCGCCTCCTGCACAAGAAGACCGACCTGCTGCTGGTGGGAGAGAGACCGTCCACGGAAATCGATTTGGCGGACATTCACGGATCGGCATGCCAGGTGCTGGTGCTGGACCACCTCCGCGCCTTGCCGCAGATCGATGGACGAGCAGGAGAGGAACAGCCGGCCGGGCCGGCCATGTACCGGATCTTGATTGGCATGGAGGAAGACGAAGATCACTTCCTTCTGGGTGTGCGCTACGGGATCTCCGCGTATCTGCTCGATGGCGCTTCGGCGGACGACGTGGTGGCGGCCATCCGCAGCACGGCGCGCGGAGAGTCCGTTTGTCCGCCGCGACTCTGCCTGATGCTGTTCCGCTATGTGGCGCGCACCATCGAGGCGGCTCAGACGCAGGAAAGAAGAAGCGAAGACCGGCCCAGCCTCACCCTGCGGCAGCAGCAGTTAAT
>Ga0315281_10006163_pt1 | contig 17101 bp, 11 predicted proteins | sample YL17G07_0_MG_FD_204540 | JGI IMG/M metagenome (GOLD analysis project Ga0315281, IMG submission 204540) | Sediment microbial communities from Yellowstone Lake, YNP, Wyoming, USA - YL17G07_0 | ecosystem: Environmental > Aquatic > Freshwater > Lake > Sediment | place: USA: Wyoming | collected...
CGGGCACCTTCGCGATCTCGTCGGCGTCCTTGAGGCCGTCGAGGGTTTCGATCATCTCGATCAGCACCACGTTGTCGTTGATCGTGTTGCGGTAGCCGCCGGGCACGCCGCCCCACATCCCTCCGTCGAACGCCTGGCCGCCGCCGTTGCTGCGCCGGCCGAGCGGCGGGAAGTACGTCCAGTTGCGCGCCTCGATCGCTTCGGCTTTCGAATCGACCGTCGGCACCACAATCACGAGCGCGCCCGCGTCGAGCGCGTGCTGGATCTCGCGCTCGTCCGTGTAGGCGACGCGGACGCCGGGCACGGCCTTCGCGTTCGGGCACGTGCGCCACATGCGCGCGACCGCCCCCCAGTCGCGATCGTTGTGCTGCATCTCGGTCCAGATGAAGTCGTAGCCGGCATTGGCCATCGCGCAGTACGTCGCCGGATCGGTTGCGCTGAACAGCGTGCCGCCGGTCACCTTCTCGCCGCGCATCATCTTCAGCTTCACCGGGTTCCAGATTTTCGACCCCGCCGGCGGGTCGAACGCGCCGCCGTACTTCCACGCGGCGGGATCGAACGGCCCCTGGTTCAGCGCCCCGGCCGGCGCGGTCATCCGCGCGCCGCTGTCTTTCCCGGCAGGCGCGGCCAGCGGGAACTGCGTGGCGCCGGGGTTCGCGTTGTTGGCGTACGGGTCGGCGGTCGGCGGCGGCTGGGCTGGCCGGGTCTGCGGCGTCTGGGCCGCGAACGTGACAATCGCGAACGCGGCACACGCAAGAGCGGAGAACAACACACGCTTCATAGACATCTCCATGGACTGCTGAGGGATTCGCACGACGAAGACTATGCGCCTTCGGTCTCGCCGAGATCAAGCGCCAAAAGCCGAAATCCACGACCCCGCGCTAACGGAGAGGTACGGAGGGAACGGGATCACACAGAAGGAACAGAGGAACGGAGAAGAACAACAGAGAAGAAAACCTATCTTCTCTGTTTTCCTCTGTTCCTCAGTTGCTCCGTGTGAATCCGTTCCCTCCGTCAGCTCCGTCAGCTCCGTCATCTCCGTCATCTCCGTCATCTCCGTCATCTCGCTTCCTACTTCCCCACCGACGTCGTCCAGTTGACGGCGACCGTGAGGCCGCTGAGCAGATCGGGACCAAGTTGACCGGTCGCGGTGCCTGTGGACACGACGTACTGGGCGATGAGAAATCGCTGGCCGTCTGGCGAGACGTCGTAGGTGTGGTAGTCCCCACCGCTGTGCGCCATGTTGAGCGTGGGGACGATCAACACCTGCTGCGGCTTGCCCGGTTCGAATGTGGTCCCGCTGGCGGTCACCGAGGCGGCAAACATCGGCCCGGGGAACGAAGCCGCGCCAAAATTCACCCCGGGGCTCTGCGGAAGACCGATCGAGTGGTAGAAAATCTCCTTGCCGTCCCGTCTCCACCGCGGCCAGTCGCCGCCGCCGTCTGAGACCTGATACTGGCCGGCGCCCGACGGGAACGGCCGCACGTAGATCTCGTTCCGGTTGTCCTTCAGATTCGACGTGTAGGCAATCCACTTTCCGTCCGGAGAGATCTGCCCGTGCGTTTCGTTGAACGGTGAATTGACGAGCGGCGTCGCTTTCTTGTCACCGTCGAGCGCCAGCACCCAGAGATCGCCCGCGGTCTTGGAATCCTGCACCCAGAAGACGATGCGCTTGCCGTCCGGGGACCAGGACATCGGCGCCTTCGGTAGATCCGATTCGAAGAGCAGTTCCTCGGTACCCGATCCACTCGACGGGATCTGATACAGGCCCCATTTGCCCTTTTGCAGCGACGCGTAGACGATGCGGTTTCCGTCGGGTGACCACACCGGCATCGAGTTGTGGCGCGAGGCGTCGAACGTGAGGTGCGTTTCCGATCCGCGGGGCTCGATCACCCAGATGTCGCCGCCCTTCGGGTCGTGGTGATGGACCGCGATGCGTTTGGTGTCCGGAGACACGTTCACACCGCGATACGCGCCGGGCGGACCCAGGCTTTCGAGCGCCTGGCCCGTCCGGGTCACCCACGACAACTGCCACTCGCTCATGTCCGAGCTGGAACCACCGCCGGCGGCCGCGCCGCTGTGATTGAAAAAATAGACCAGCACGCCATTGCGCGACAGCGCGAAGTGGCTTCGTCCGTTGCCCGTGTCGTAGACGACCTCGTCCGCCACGCGGACCGGCTCGCCAGAGACGGTCAACGCGCGGGCGTTGAACGGTTGCGCGTAAATCGCGTTCGCGCGGCTGAACACCAGGTAGCCCGGATCTGTGTAACCGGCGTTGGATTCGGCCGCGATGACGCGGGTTTTCTCCTTCGAGTCGAGCGTGCCCGCAACAATCGCGCGCCCGGATGCCTGCGCGGACCACGCGGTGTACAAGTACGTGCGCCCGCCGGAGACGAAGTGCGGCCAAAAATGTCCGGTCTCCGCCTTGTCGACGCTGGTGATCGCCTCCGGTTTTCCGCCTTGGGCGGGCACGCGGTACACGCCCTGCGTGGAACCGAACAGAATCACGCCGTTGCTGTTCCAGGCGCCGCCGGAGAAATCCGGGGCGTCGCAGAGTTCCTGCGGCGGTCCGCCGGAGGCCTCCACCTTCTTCAACTTCGGGCCGGCCACGAAGCCAATCGAGCGGCTGTCGGCCGACCAGAACGGCTGCGCGGCATCTTCGGTGCCGGGAAGCCGCTGCGGAGTGACGGAGCCAACCGGGCGAACGTACAGAAACCAGGCATCTGTGGTACTCGGCCGGGCCACAAACGCGAACGCGCGTCCATCGGGTGAGATGGCGAAACTGGCCGGGCGGAAAAAAGCGCCTCCGGCGACGGCGGCGACGTTGAGGACGTCCGCCTGAGCGCTCAGCTGGATCGGCACGCGAAACCGAAGTTCACCTGTGGCGTTCGATCCGCGAAAATAGAGGAACGCCGGAACGATGATCGCAGTCGCGAGCACCGCGGCGGCGGCAAGCGACAGGCGGTAGAGGTTCCCGCGTGACCGCCACCCCGTTGCCACGGGTGCGGCCGCAGCGGGTCCGGTTCCGCCGGTGGCCACCCACTGCAGCTCGGCGAGCAGGTCGCGAGCCGTCTGCCAGCGATCCGCCGGATCCTTCGCCAGACACGTCTTCACCACATGGTCGAGCGCGGGCGGCGTGGCCGGATCGACTGTCGAGATCGGCGCAGGATGGGATGTGGCAATCGCGGAAATCAGGAGTACCTGGCTCTTGCCCTCGAAGGCCTTCTTGCCCGTGACCATCTCGTGCAGGAGCGCGCCGAACGCGAAGATGTCCGTGCGGGCGTCGGCCTCGGTGCCTTCAAGCTGTTCCGGCGCCATGTACTGCAGCGTGCCGATGACCGTGCCCGGCGTGGACAGATCCGTTCGGGTCTGCAGCATCGACACGGGGCCGGACTGCGCGGACGGTTTCCATTTCGCCAACCCGAAATCGAGCAGCTTGGGTCCGCTCTCGGTGAGCATGACGTTGGACGGCTTCAGGTCGCGGTGCACGACGCCTCGACGATGGGCTTTGTCCAGCGCATCGGCGATGGCGATGGCCACGGTCAGGCCTTCTTCGAGCCCGAGCGGCCCACGTTCGATCCGCGCGGCCAGCGTCTCGCCTTCCAGGTATTCCATCACGAGGAAGTCGACGCCGTCCTGGTTGCCGATGTCGTGCAGCACGCAGATGTGCGGGTGGTTCAGCGACGCGATGGTCTGCGCTTCGCGGTCGAACCGCTGTTTCATCTCAGGGTTGTCGGCCCAGGATGCCAGGAGCACTTTGATCGCGACCGCGCGATCCAGACGCGTGTCGGTCGCCTTGTACACCTCGCCCATGCCCCCGGCGCCGAGCTGCGCGACGATCTCGTAAGGCCCGAGCCGCGAACCGATGGTCAGCGCCATTTCACTCCGCACTCTGAAATCTGGGATCTGAATTCAATCTGAACTCTGAAATCAATCTGAAATCTGAACTCTGAAATCTGAATTTCCCCCACCGTCACTGGGCCGCCTTCTTGACCATCGCCGTCCAGTTGCGGATCACGGTCAGGCCACTGGCAGGAAAATTCGAGAAGTTGGGACCTCTTCCAGACACGGCCGTCGCCTGACCCGCCTGCCCTGTCGGCGTGAAGTTGAAAGCGACGCCCGCCCCCGCCGCCCCGCCCCGACCACCACGTCCAGTGCCCGCACCTGCACCCCCACCGCCGCCATTCGGATACCGCAGAAGAAAACGCTGCCCGTCTGGAGTGACGGACCACTGGTGACGAACGGGATCGACCGAGGACGTCGACGCCGATGCATAGAACAGCCGGCGCGGGACGGTGGACTCGATTCGAGCCCCCAATGTGATGTCGACCGCCATCACGCCGTTGTCGGGCGCCTTGTAGAAGAGTTCCTTCCCATCCCGTCTCCATCGCGGCTGCCCGCCGCCGTTGGTCGAGATCTGATGCCGTTCCTTTCCCCCTGGAAACTCGATCACGTACACCTGGAACGTTCCCGATTCGTCGGATGTGTAGGCGATCCACTTCCCGTCGTAAGAAAACTGGGGTTCGTCCTTGTGAAATTGCCCCTGGACCACGGGGATCGGCTTCCTGTCGCCGGACAGGGGAAGCGCATAAATATCTTCGAACGCATCCTGCCCCAGCTTGTAGGCGAGATACCGGCCGTCTTTCGACCAGTCCTCCACGAATTCATTGCTCGACGAATCGAGGAGCGGCGCCTCCGCACCGACACCGTTCGCGTTCTTGACGTAGATGTCCGCGTTGCCTTTCCGGAACGTCGTGAACGCGACGCGCAGGCCATCCGGAGACCACACGGGGTTGACGTCGTCGGCGGGATCCAGCGTCAGTCGCGTGGTCACGCCGCGTTGCCAGTCCGTCACCCAGATGTCAGCGCCTGGAGCCCCCGCCTCCTGCCGCGTCACGGCGAACAACTTGCCATCGGGGGACAGATCCATGTCGCCGAACGTTCCCATTTCTCCGGCTGGCCCCAGTTGATTTCCGGTGCGGTCCCGCCAACCGAATTGCACGCCGGTCACGGCCTGCCCTCTTCCGGATGGACCACCCTGGCCCTGAAAATAGAGCAGGTCGCCGTGTTGCGAAACGTCGTAATTGCCGCGGCCGTTGGTCGGATTGAACGACAGCTCGTCGGCGAGGTGGACGGGGTCTCCGGTCAGTGCCAACGCCTTGGCATCCCAGCGTTGCGCGAACAACGTGTCCTCGCGGTGGTACACGAGATAACCAGGATGGGCATACGCGACATTCGAATCGGCGGCCATCAGCCGCTTCTTCTCCTTCGAGTCAAGGGTTCCAAGATACACGGCGCGATTGCCGGCCTCCGCCGACCAGGCCAGGTACACGTAGTGACGTCCATCGGGCAGGAAGTTCGGCCAGTAGTGACCGGTCTCCTGTTTTTCGACGCCGGTGATCGCTTCAGGCTTTCCGCCTTCCGCGGACACGCGGAACAGTCCCTTCGCCGTACCAAAGACAATCGCGCCGCTGCTGTTCCAGGCGCCGCCGGTGAAACCCTGCGCGTCGCCGATGATTTGCGGAGGTCCAGTCGACGCGTCGACTTTCTTCAGCTTGCCGCCGGCCACGAAGCCGATCGAGCGGCTGTCCGCCGACCAGAACGGCTGCGTGGCATCGTCGGTTCCCGCCACGCGCCGGAACGTCGTCGAGCCCACGGGACGCACGTAGAGCGACGACGCCTCGGGAGGATCGGGACGCGCGACGAGCGCCAGGGTCTCGCCGTTTGGCGAGATGGCGATGTCCGATTGATTCACGCCGTACACGGGGATGCGGAACTGAAATGCGTCCGTGTCGCCCGGACTTCGCAAATAGAGGACCGCGGGCGTCGCCATGCCGACGGTCACGAGGAGCGCGGCGGCGAGCGCCACGACGAGGCGACGGTCCGGCCCGCGAGTGGTGGCGGCCACCACGGCGCCGCCTTCGGTGATCCACCGGAGCTGTAGATTCAGATCGTGCGCGGTCTGCCAGCGGTCGTCGGGATCTTTCTCCAGACACCGCTCGGCGACGTGGTCGAGGGCGGGCGGCACGGCGGGTTGCGCTTTCGAGAGCGGGTCGAGATCGAGCGAGGCGACCGCGGCGATGAGCATCGGCCGGTTCTTGCCCTCAAACGCTTTCGTACCGGTCACCATCTCGTAGAAGATGGCGCCGAATGCGAAGATGTCGGTCCGCGCGTCGGCGTCGGTGCCCTCCAATTGCTCGGGCGCCATGTACTGCAGCGCGGCCATCGGGATGTCCGCCGCCAGGACGTGCGCACGCGTTGTCCGCCTCGAGAAGTCCGGCTGAAGCCGGACGCCACGTTCGGTCTGCCCCCCCTCCTGTACGTAGCGTCCGGCTTCAGCCGGACTAAGAGCTGTCGCCAAACCGAAGTCGAGCAGCTTGACGCTGACGTCCTCGTCTTTGCTGCGCTTGCGGCCGGCGCGAGGCGCGTCGGTCGTCGAGCGAGCCAGGAAAATGTTCGAGGGCTTCAGGTCGCGATGCACGATGCCCTTCTGGTGTGCCTTGTCCAGCGCATCAGTGAGATCGATCGCGATCTTCACGGCCGCGTTCAGCGGCAGCGGGCCCCGCGCGAGACGCGTGGCGAGCGTTTCGCCTTCCAGGTGCTCGGTGACCAGGAAGCACACTGGGGGCTGGAGGCTCGAGGCTGGGGACTCGGGGGACGCGAGCGATTCAGGTCCGACGGCCGAGGACTCAGGGCTCGGGGCTGGTGGTTCGGGGCTGGTGGCTGGTGGTTCAAAACTGATGACCGGTTCGCTGACGTCGTGCAGCGCGCAGATGTGCGGATGCGAGAGTCCGGCGATGATCTGCGCGTCGCGCTCGAAGCGCGCGCGTCTGTCCGGATCGTCGGCCCACTGCGACGGAAGAGTCCTGAGCGCGACCGTGCGACTCACGCGCGTGTCGGTCGCTGTGTAGACGTCACCCGATGCGCCCGTGCCGACGAGCGCGAGCACCTCGTAAGGACCAAGCCGTGTTCCGGCATCCAAAGCCATCCGTGTTCTCCCGGGACGAGCCGCGACGGACCTTAATATAGGCCGGAAGTTCCGTCCTCGCGGGTGAATTCGTCAGGGCGACCGACTACGAGCGCGGGGTCGTGGCGAGATAGCTCTTGCGCGCGCGGGCGGTGAGGCCTTCCGTGGCGAGGCGCACCTGCAGCGTGTGCATCTTGCCGTCGAGCTTCGTCGGCGTGAAGCCGAGCGCGTACTGATGATGGAGCTCCTCCGCGACGCGCGTGAACGTCGCGTTCAGATCGTCGGTGGACGTCAGCTCGAAGTAGCCGCCGCCGGTGGCCGCCGCGATCTTGGGCAGCCCCTCGTCGGGCTTGTCGGCCTGATATCCGCGGCCGCCACCGACTCCGCGTCCGCGAGCGCCGCCGCCACCAAACCCGCCGCCGCCGAAGCCGCCGCCACCTCGACGACCACCGCCTCCGCCTCCCCCACCACCGCCGCCGCGACGTCCGCCGCCCCCACCCGGTCCGCCGAATCCGCCGCCGGTTCCGCGCCCGTAGCCGCTCGATCCGGCGAGGCCGATGGCGTAGACCATCACGTTCTCTTCCTCGGCCCGCTTCATCACAGCTTTGAGGCTGCTGTTGTTGCCGCTGAAGTTCATCGGCGCGTCCATGCCGTCGGTGAACACCAGCACGACCCGCCGCCCCTGCTGGTGCAGCAGCGCCGTGATGCCGACGTTGACGGCGTTCCACAGCGGCGTCGGCCCCTCGGTCTGCAGCTCGGTGCGGAGAATCGTGACGAGCTCGCCGTGTTCGGACGTGAAGTCGCGGGGATCGACCTGGATGCGATCGGAGAAACTGCCGATGCGCGCCTGGTCGGCCGGGAGCATCATCGAGACGAACTCTTCGGCGGCCTTCTCGACGAGGCCGAAGTTGCGGCGCATGCTCGAGCTGCGGTCGAGCAGCATCACGACGGTGATCGGCTGGATCTCGTTCGCGAAAATCGTCAGCACCTGCCGCGTGCCGTTGTCGTCGATCTGGAATGAATCGCGCGTCAGGTCAGGCACGAGGCGGCCGCCCGCGTCGGTCACCGTCGCGTAGACCGCGACCGTACGGTTGACGCCGGTAAACGTCGGCTGCGGCGGCTGCGCCTGCAGTGCCGAACCGAGCAACAGAAAGGCGGCCGCGGCAAGTCCGACGTGTGAAGTCTGAAGTCTGAAAGACCTGCACTCGCCGATCGCACGCTGCACCGTGCACGCTGCACGTTGCACGTTGCACGTTGCACGCTGCAATTTCATGATCATTTCGCCCTGGCGAGATCCTCGATCACCTCGTAATTGAACCGCACGAACCGGTACAGCTCGCTCTCGAGCAGCCGTTCCTGATCGCTGTGCATGCCGAAGCCTTTCGGGCCGTCCTCCAGATCGACTGCTGGCCCGATGCCGTAGCACTGCATGCCTTTCGCCCGGAGCTGCGCCATGTCGGTCGCAAACGTGCTCATCGTCGGCAGCGTTGGGACGCTGTAGATTCGCGTATTGGCAGCCTCGATCGCTTTGAACGGCTCCGAGTCGAGCCGGGCCGCCGCCCCGGCCGGCCTGGTGTTCTGCGCCGGGAAGCGAGCCTCGACGGCGGGATCGTCGATCACCCGGTTCACAGCCGCGAGGAACGCGGCCGGGTCCTCATCCGGCAACATACGGACGTCGAGCGTCGCCCTGGCTTCCGACGGGATCACGTTCGAGCGGTAGCCGCCGGTGAAGATGTTCGGCGACACCGACGTCCGGAGCATCGACGCATGCTGCGGTTCGTGCTCGACCAGCCAATCGTCTGCCGCCGCGCGCAGCCTGGGATCGGTCGACAACACGTCGCGGTAGTATTTTGCGTTCTCAGGCGCGGCGATCGAGGCGAGGCCGCGGAAGTACGTCCCGGTCGTCTCGTTGAAGCGGACTTCCGGTCGCCACTCGGCGACTTTCGCGATCGCGCCGGCCAGGTGCACGATCGCGTTCGATTTGAGTGGAATCGATCCGTGGCCGGAGATGCCGTGCGAGACCAGGTCGATGCCGCGCGGAATCTTCTCCGTGGCCTGCACCGTGGCGAAACGCGGCTCGCCGCCGATGCGCGTCACGCCGCCGCCTTCCGCGAAACAGTACTCGGCGTCGATCTCGGCGAAGTGCTGCGCCACCATGAACTGGATGCCGAAGTTCGAGTTGCCTTCCTCGCCCGACTCCGCCAGAAAGATGACGTCGCGATCGAGCGGCACACCCATCCGCTTCAGCATCACCATCGTCATCAGCCCGGCGGTGAGGTTGTCCTTGTCGTCGATCGCGCCGCGGGCGTACACGTACCCACCATCGCGCGTCGCGCTGAACGGCGGGAACTTCCATTTTGACGCGTCGACTGTTACATCATCTGTGTGCGCCATGATCAGCAGGGGCCGCCTCTTCCCGCTGCCCTTCAGGCGCGCGACGATGTTCGAACGGTTCGAGTCGAGGGCGAAGACTTGCGCGGGGATGCCCTCGGTGTCGAAGACCTGCTTGAGGTACTCGACCGCGAGATGCTCGTTGCCGGGCGGGTTGGTCGTGTCGATCCGCAGCACCGCCTGGTAGTGCCGCATGATCTCGCCCTCGAGCGCTTTCCAGTCCGGCTGCCTGCCCTGAGCGGAGTCGAAGGGCGCCTGCGCCAGCAGCGACGCACCCATCAAGAGAATGAACACGCCAAGTCGGACGGCGACCGCCTGCAGTCTGAGATCCCCAATCCGAAGTCTGAGATCCCGAATCTGCCATCTGCCATCTGCCATGTCTGCCATCTGCAATTTCATGATCACCTGGCCCGCGCCATCATGCGTGAGCCGCGGACCGGCCGCAAGCCCTACAGATCGGCGACGCTTTCGGGCTGGCTCAACAATTGGGCGGCCGGAATGGCGATCACCCGATGGCCGAGCGAGTACCTCTCACGGCCCGGGTGGATCACATAGCCTCGCGGCAGCCTGAGATCCTCCATGCACTGGAGAACGCCCCGCGCGTCCTCCAGTGTGGGAGCCGAGCGTAGCTTGATCTCGAACGGCACCTGCCGCTTTCCCTCGTCCATCAGGAGATCGACCTCCTGCCCTCCCGCCGTGCGCCAGAAATAGGGCTGGCACGCCGGCCGCGCCCGCTGAAAGGCCGAGATCAACTGATCGATGACGAAGCCCTCCCAGCTGAGCCCCCTGGCTGGATGTCCGTGCAGTGCGCTCCGCGAGTCGATGCCGAGAAACGCGTGCAAGAGGCCGGTGTCGCGAAAGTACACCTTCGGGCTCTTCACCAGGCGCTTCTTGATGTTCGCGAAGAACGGCGGGAGCTTCCTGATCAGGAACGTCTGCTGGAGAATGTCCACGTAGCGGTTGACGGTGTGATAACTGATGCCGACGGACGCCGCAATCTGCGACGCATTCCACAGCGCGCCGTTGCTGTGCGCCAGCATCGTCCAGAGTTGCCGCATCTGCGCGGACGATACGTCCACGCCGAGAGCGGGCAGGTCGCGCTCGATGAAGGCCCGGATGTAGGCGTCGAGCCACTCGCGTCGCACGTGGTCGCTGCGCGCAAGAAACGCGGCCGGAAAACCCCCGCGAAACCACAGATCTGGCAGGCTTTCCTTCCGACGGGCGCCCTGCACTTCGTCCCAGCGAAAGGGCGGCAGGTCCAGGAACGCGGTGCGTCCAGCGAGCGATTCAGAAATGCCCCGCACGAGCTGGGGCGAAGCCGACCCCAGGAGGACGAACCGACCTCGTCGGGACCGGCGGCGATCGATCACACTCCGCAAGATGGAGAAAAGCTCTGGAACGCGCTGCGCCTCGTCGAAAATGATCCGGTCGCCCAGCTGCTCGAGCCGCGCTTCCGGGTCAGCCGCGAGCGGCGCGGCGTCCGACGGCCGCTCGAGGTCGAGGTACGTCCAGCCGGGCAGCTGCTGCCGGATGAACGTCGTCTTGCCGCACTGGCGCGGTCCGAGCACGGTGACCGCCGGCCACCGGCCGAGCAGGCCCTGGAGCGCCGCGTCATAGCGCCTGACAAGCACGGGTGCATATTAGAACTCTCACTTCTAATTTGCAATGTCGCCCAAGCATCCAACGGTTGGTTCGCCGCCTACCTCGCCCGAGCGAGATCCACGACCACCTCGTAGTTGAACCGCACGAACCGGTGCAGCTCGCTCTCGAGCAGCCGCTCCTGATCGCTGTGCGCGCCGAACCCTTTCGGCGCGTCCTCGAAGTCCACGGCCGGGCCGATGCCGAAACACTGCACGCCCTTGGCGCGAAGCTGGGACATGTCGGTCGCGCCGGTGCTCATCATCGGCAGCGTCGGGGCGTTGTAGATCCGCGTGCCCGCGGCCTCGAGCGCACGGTAGGCTTCCGAGTCGAGCCTGGCGTCCGGACCCGCCGGCCTGATCGATTCGTTGGTGAACCGCACGTCCACCGCGGGATCGTTCACGACGCGCTTGACGTGTTCCAGAAACGTTGCCGGATCCTCGTCGGGCAGCGCGCGGACGTCGAGCGTCGCCTTCGCTTCCGACGGGATCACGTTCGACCGATAGCCGCCGGTGAAGATGTTGGGCGACACCGATGTCCGCAGCATCGACGAATGCCGCGGCTCGTTCTCGAGCAGCCAGTCGTCGGCCGCCTTCCGCACCTTCGGATCGGTCGATAGGACGTCGCGGTAGTACTTCGCGACATCCGGCGGCGAGATCGCCGCCAGCTTGCGGAAGTACGTGCCGGTCGTCTCGTTGAAGCGGACCTCGGGGCGCCAGTCGCCAACCTTCGCGACAGCGCCGGCCAGGTGGACGATCGCGTTCGACTTGAGCGGGATCGAACCATGGCCGGAGATGCCGTGCGAGACCAGCTCGATGCCGCGCGGAATCTTCTCGAGCGTCTGCACGGTGGCGTACTTCACCTGGCCACCGATGCGCGTCACGCCGCCACCTTCCGCGAGGCAGTACTCCGCGTCGATCTCTGGAAAATGCTCTTTCACCAGATAGCCAATGCCGACACCGGTGCTGCCTTCTTCACCCGACTCGGACACGAAGATCACATCGCGGTCGAGCGGCACGTTCAGCCGTTTCAGCAGCAGCATGGTCATCAACGCGCCGGTGAGGTTGTCCTTGTCGTCGATCGTGCCACGGCCGTAGACGTAGCCGCCCTCGCGCGTGGCGCTCAATGGCGGGTGCGTCCACTTCGCCTCGTCCGTGGTCACCGTGTCGCTGTGGCCCATGACGAGGAGCGGCCGTTTCTTGCCGTTCCCCTTCAGCCGCGCGATCAGGTTCGGACGTTTGGGATCGGATCCGACGATCGTCGCGGGAATCCCTTCCTTCTCGAGCACGCTCTTGACGTACTCGGCGACCACCACCTCGTTGCCCGGCGGGTTGCGCGTGTCGAGCCGCAGCACCGCCTGATAGTGCCGCATCGTCTCGTCTTCGAGCTTCGTCCAGTCGGGTTGCCCCGTGCTCTGGCCAAGAACAGCCACCGAGGCGATCGACGCGAGACAGATAGTCAGTCGTCCGAAAGTCATCATTCTACGCATGGTCATTTCCGTCAGAAAACAAAACGATCCTTGCGAGCCTCGATCGCCTCCGCGGCGATGCCCGGTACTTGCTTGAGGTCGTCGATGGAGGTGTAGGCGCCGCGTTCGGTGCGGCGGTGGACGATGGCGGCGGCGACGGGCGGAGCGATGTCGAGCGTAGATTCGAGATCCTTGGCGGCCGCCTTGTTGATGAAGATGAGGGAGTAATGCGTGTCGAGGTACGCCAGGATCTGGGTCCACTCTTCATCAGATCCCTCCGCGCCGTTGTTCGCCATCTCATCCAGCGTCTTGCTCCACTCGTCGTGTGTCTTGAAGTGGCCCAGGACGCTCTCGGGGCCGTGGCAGTTGGCGCACACCTTGAAGAGCGCGTCTCGCCCTGGTCCAACCGGGAAGCGGGACTGCGCGGGAGACTGGGCCGCGTCCGACCGGGCGGACGTGAGGGGCGCAAGCATCGCCGCGGCGAACGGGATGACGATCAGCGCGAACAGCGATCGCGATGCCATGGCGCCGATGATAGCGCACAAGCGGACGCGCGAAACGCAGGGCTGAAGCCCTGCGCCACGACGGGCCCGATGCCTGCGCCGCCACGACTCGTCCTCGAGACCGGCGCGGGCACGCATTTAACCGCGCGCGTTGACGTCGGCGCGCGTGGGGATGGATGCCTGGGCGCCGAACCTCGTCACCGACAGGGACGCGGCCGCGTTGGCGAACGCGATCGCGTCGCCGATAGTCTTGCCCTCGGCGAGCGCCACCGCGAGCCCGCCGTTGAACGTGTCGCCGGCGGCGGTGGCATCCACCACGTCCACCTTCGGCGCCGCGAAATGCTGCTCCGCCGATGCACTCGACAGAAACGCACCCTGCTCGCCGAGCTTCAGGATCGCGGTGCCAACGCCGAGATCGCGCAGCGCACGCGCGACGTCCGGCGCCTCATCGAGCGGCACCGCGGCTTCGCGACGTCCCAGTAGCACGAGCGCCTCGCTCTCGTTCGGCGTGAGAATGTCCACGCACGCCAGCAGCGACGGCGGTAGCGCGCGCGCCGGGGCCGGATCCAGGATCACCGTCATCCCGAGCCGGCGTCCGATCGTCGCCGCAGCGGCCACCGTCTCAAGCGGCGTCTCGAGCTGGAGCAGCAGATACCCGCCGTCCGCACCGCCAAGCGCCGACTCCACGTCCAGACGCGTGAGACAGCCGTTGGCTCCGGCCGCCACGACGATCTGGTTCACGCCGCTCGCGTCCAGGAGAATGAGCGCGACGCCGCTGGGCGCCGCGTCCGTCGACCACACGGCCGCCACGTCGACGCCGTCCGCCTCCAGGCTGTTCCGCAACTGCTCACCGAAGACATCGTCGCCGACGCGTCCAATCATCCGCACGCGTCCGCCGAGCCGGCCGGCGGCGCACGCCTGGTTCGCGCCTTTGCCTCCCGGAATCGTGCGAAAGCCGCCGCCGAGGACGGTCTCACCCGGCAGCGGCAACCGCTCCACCTTGGCGACGAAGTCCATGTTCAGGCTGCCGACGACGATGATTGATGGGGGCATCAGGCTGACACCGAGCGTGGGCCACGGAGACACCGGGACACCGGGTATCTGGCCACCGAGTCACCGAGACACCGGAAATCGGGCCACAGAGTCACCGAGTCACAGAGATTTCGATTCAAGAACAACACTCCGTGACTCTGTGGCTCAGCTCTCCGCGTCCCTGAGAGCTGTTTCCAAAACAACACTCCGTGTCTCCGTGACTCTGTGGCTAATCCCTCAGTGCCTCTGATCTCTGTGGCCATATGCGGCCTGTCAGATCACGCGCGAGGCGACGATCAAGGTCAGGCCGACGATGAACGATGCAAACATGAACGTCAGCAGACGGTTCGTGCCGGCGGGCGCGCCCTTGAATTCTTTCCAGATGAACACGCCCCACAATGCCGCGACCAGCGTGGCGCCCTGGCCGAGGCCGTACGAAATCGCGAACCCGGCAGCGCCCGACGCGATGATCGACAGCGACATGCCCAGGTTCCAGATCATCCCGCCCAGGATGCCGACCAGATGCAGGCGAAGCGTCCCCTTCGTGAAGTAGTCGCCGAACGGCACCGGCGCGCCGACGAACGGCTTGGCCATCACGATCGTGTTCCACAGGGAGTTCGACACCAGCAGCCCGAGCGAGAAGATCACGATGGCGGCGTACGGCCCGAGCTTCCCTGCTTCGAGGTGCACGAAGTCGGTGGACATCGACGCGGCGACGAACCGGTAGAAGTACCCCATGAGCAGGCCCGCCGCCACGGACAGCGCAATGCCCTTTCCGGTCGTCCTCGCTCCCTCGACAGGCAGCCGGCGATACGCCGCCGCCGAGAAAAGAATCGCGAGCACGACTCCGCCGACGCCGGTGAACAGAATCACCGGATTGCCGACCGGTATCGCCACGTAGTTCGTGATCACGCCGAGCACGAGCGCAAGCCCCACGCCAATCGGAAACGCCACCGCCATGCCGGCGATATCGATCGCCGCGACAAGCAGGATGTTCGAGAGGTTGAAGATGACGCCGCCAAGGAAGGCCGACTGCGCAGGGCCATTCGCCGCCTGGTGCAGATCCTCAGCAATATTTCGGCCCACCTCACCGGTGCTCCCCGCGGTATGCGCGAGGATCAGCGCAAACAGAAACACACCGATGGCGTAGTCCCAGTAGAACAACTGGAAGGGCCAGTCTTTGCTCGCGAGCTTCTGGGTGTTGGCCCACGAGCCCCAACACAGCATGGTGACGATGCACAGGGCGACGGCAAGGGCGTACGACTGGACGATGAGCATGGAGGCGGCGCATTATCGCACAGCGTGGCGCGTGCAGGGTGCAGCGTGCAGCGTGCAGGGTGCAGGGTGCAGGGTGCGAATCCTGATACACTCTCGCGCCATGCCCGCGGCCCGCGTCATCTTGTGTGGCACCGCCCTGATCGCCATGCTTGCTGCGAGCCCGCTGGCAGCACCCGACGCGGCTCATCGCGTCATCTTCGACACCGACTTCGGCCTGCCGCCGCAAGACGACGGCCTCGCGCTGGCGCTAGCCCTCAACTCGCCGGAACTCGACATCGTCGGCATCACCACGGTCGCGGGCAACTTCAACCTGGCGCGCGCCAACGCCGACGTGCTCCGGATGCTCGAGATCACGCATCACGAGAACATCCCGGTCCACGCGGGCGCACGGCGACCGCTCGTGCACGTGAAGGACGAGTTTGCGACCACGCGCTACGGCACCTGGTGGTCCGACGATCCGCCGCCGGCGCCGCCGGGCGGCTTCGCGAAGAAAGCGCTCGAATCGGAGACGGCCGTGGACTTCATGGTCCGCACCGTGATGGCACATCGCGGGGAGATCGAGATCATTGCGCTGGGGCCGCTGACGAACGTCGCGATGGCGATGCAGAAGCAGCCGGCGTTCGCGTCGGCCGTCAAGCGGATGGTGATCATGGGCGGTGCGATCGCGGCGCTCCCCGACGGCGCGGGCAACCTGACGCCCAACGCGGAGTTCAACTTCTGGGTCGACCCCGAAGCCGCGCGCATCGTCCTGCGATCGGGAATTTCGATCGAGCTCTCGACGCTGAATGTCTCTCGCAAGACCGCGTTGACGAAACGCTGGTACGACCGCATGGTGGCCGTCGACACGCCGCTGACGCAGCTGATCAGAGCGCGAATGGAGCAGACGTTCGTCACGACGCCGAACCGGTCGCTGCTGATGTTCGACGAGGTCGCGGTGGCGAGCCTCATCGACCCGACGCTGGTGAAGACCGAACAGATGGTGGTCGACGTGGACATCGATCACGGGATCAACTACGGCGTGTCGGTCGGCGGAAAGACGCCGTGGCCTGGCGCCGAGGGCGCGCGCACCGTAGCGGTGCAGCACGATCTCGACTGGGATCGCTTCATCACGATGTTCATCGAGCGCGTCACCAAGCGGCCGGGCCAGTGACAGGATGGGATGTGGCGCAGCGGCCCAGCGAGGCTCCTCGTGGCGCAGGGCTTCAGCCCTGCGATCCAGCCGCGCTCGCAGCCCTGAAGGGCTGCGCCACAGGGGCGCTTCAGCCCAGCGAGGCGTGAAGGTGGCAGCCCAGCGAGGCTCCTCGTGGCGCAGGGCTTCAGCCCTGCGATCCGGCGCTTAGTAGCCCATCGCGTAGGCGGTGCGGCGGGGATCGCCGCCCGCCATCATTGTCCCGGTTTTCGGATCGATCCGGATCGCCTGCATGTGGCCGAGACTACCCCAGCCTGGCAGCACCCTGACGTTGTGGCCCATCGCCTTCAGCGCGGCGATCGTTTCGGCGGAGACACGGCTTTCAATCTGGACCTCGATGTCCGCGCCCGGTTTGTAGAAATTCGGTTTGGCGTCGAGCGCGAACCGCGGCGCTTCGATCGCCTGCTGCACCGGCAAATCGAAGTCGATCAGGTTGACCAGCATCTGAAACTCGGTCTGGCCGATCGTCTCGCCGCCGGGTGAGCCGAAGAGAAACGCGAGCTTGCTGTCCTTGAAGACAAGGACCGGCGAATTGTTCAGGACGGGAATCTTGCCGGCGCCCACGTAGTTCACGTTGTCGGGATACGGCGACGTCGAACCGAGCCGCATGCCGTTGTTCAGCAGGAGCCCGGTCG
>Ga0315281_10006165_pt1 | contig 17097 bp, 14 predicted proteins | sample YL17G07_0_MG_FD_204540 | JGI IMG/M metagenome (GOLD analysis project Ga0315281, IMG submission 204540) | Sediment microbial communities from Yellowstone Lake, YNP, Wyoming, USA - YL17G07_0 | ecosystem: Environmental > Aquatic > Freshwater > Lake > Sediment | place: USA: Wyoming | collected...
TCATAAATCATAAATCATAAATCATAAATCATAAATCATAAATCATAAATCATAAATCATAAATCATAAATCATAAATCATAAATCATAAATCATAAATCATAAATCATAAATCATAAACCATAAAACATAAATCATAAATCATAAATCATAAATCATAAATCATAAATCATAAATCATAAATCATAAATCATAAATCATAAATCATAAATCATAAATCATAAACCATAAACCATAAATCATAAATCATAAATCATAAATCATAAATCATAAATCATAAGTCATAAGTCATAAATCATAAATCCTAAATCATAAATCATAAATCATAAATCATAAATCATAAATCATAAATCCTAAATCATAAATCATAAACCATAAATCCTAAATCATAAATCATAAATCATAAATCATAAACCATAAATCATAAATCATAAATCATAAATCATAAATCATAAATCATAAATCCTAAATCATAAATCCTAAATCATAAATCCTAAATCATAAATCCTAAATCCTAAATCCTAAATCCTAAATCATAAATCATAAATCCTAAATCCTAAATCATAAATCCTAAATCCTAAATCATAAATCCTAAATCATAAATCATAAATCATAAATCATAAATCATAAATCATAAATCATAAATCATAAATCATAAATCAGCAATCCTAAATCATAAATCATAAATCATAAATCATAAATCATAAATCATAAATCATAAATCCTAAACCATTCTATCTCTGCTGTAATAGGGCAAGAACGCTTTGAGGCTGCGAATTTGCCTGCGCCAATACTGATATACCTGCCTGCTGTAGTATCATAGACTTTGTAAGGTTCGCTGTCTCAACCGCAAAATCGGCATCAATAATTCTTGACTTTGCAGCAGATAAATTCTCTCTGACATTATCAATGTTTCTGACGGTTGATTCAATCCTGTTCATCTTTGCGCCCATTACTGCCTTAAAGGCATTGAGCTTATCTAAGACCTTTGAAGTAACCATCATTGCTATCTTTGCATCAACTTCAGTTGATATATTAAGATCGCCTACAGACTTCTTTTTAAGGGCAAGTTTGTCTGTTATCTCAGCCTTTCCCTGAATATTTTCTACTTTATTATTAAGGGTTACAACCCCATATCCAAATAACGCAGAGGTTTTTGCGCTGTCAAAATCTATTGAGCCGTGTTCAAAACGGTTGTCATTAAGGATAATAACCCCGTTCTGACCGCCTTCAATTGCTCCTCCTTCTGTTTTGAAACCAAAGTTTACATCCTTAAAGGAATCTCCTTTATCTGACTTGATCTTAGATATATCCATCATATAACTGATACCGCCGCCTGTTATATTTGAAAAAATCAGCCTTGAATTAGATACAACAAATGCGTTTACTCCTGTCTCAGCTGACTTGTCATTTATAACGCTTGCAATATTTGCCGCTGTCTTCTTAGCCAAAGCCTTGCTTAGACTCTCTTCAACATTGGCTTCATTGATCTTGCCTGAGGCAATATAATCTGAAGTCAGCTTAGTGGCAAGATCATCAGATGTCATCTCTTTTTGCACCTCATCTAAGGGTTTTAATTCCCCATCACTAATTTTTTTAAGAAATTCAGCCTTTATTTCTGCAGTCCTCTGATCCTTCTCTGGCTTGGTCATAGAATCCCATTTTGCAGAGGCAGATGTTTTAGCCTGCTCTTGTATAGCTGTCTTCTCTTGCTCCGTTAATTCTGTCCTAGATAATGAGCCGACGCTTACGCCGTTAATAGCTATAAATCCAGCATCAGCAGATATGCTTCCTGAGGCAAGGCTTAACGCCTGACTTGCCACAAGCGCATTGCCATATGACATTGCGCTAACATTTGTCTCAGATGTATACTTATTAGTACGATCTATAATTGCCTTAGAATTATTAAGGATTTTATCGCCTTCAATTGAGCCTCCCAGAAAGACGCCGTTTATCTTTACGTCCCTTGAAAAAGCCTCATTTATTGCGCTCTTATATGTTGACCAAGTAGCCTTAGCAACATCCTCTGTCTTCCACTTATTTAGAGATGTGCTGGTAACGCCTATTGCAGTTGGTGAGAGGTTTTCAGTGTTTATTGTTATGGTCTCATCAACCTGAGCGCCTATCTGATAGTTCCAACTCTCTGTTTTATTTAAAAACTGCTCGCCATTATATCTTGTCTGCGTTACAATTCTATCAAGTTCATGGATCAGTTCCTGCACCTCAAGGTCCATAGACTTTCTGTCCTGCACCGTATTATTGCTGGCAGATTGAACTCCTAATTCATATATTCTTTCAACGTCATTTATCATTTCATTTACCGCGCCCTCAGATGTCTGAATAAAGCTGAGCGCATCATTAGCGTTTCTCATTGATACGGTTAACCCTCGTATCTGGGTATCCATCCTTGTTGCTATTGCCATTCCTGCAGCGTCATCTTTGGCTGAGTTTATTCTCAGTCCAGAGGAGAGCCTCTGCATTGCACTCTGTAAAGGTCCTGTTGTATTGCGCAGATTTCTCTGTGCATTCAACGAAGACATATTTGTATTAATTACTAGCGCCATTTCTTACCTCCATGTAAGTTTAGCTTGATAAGGCAGCATCCTGCTGTCTTGTTTTAATCAGTAATAAATATCTTATGCTTGTTGATTTTTATATTACCTTTCCTATAAAAACCTCCTTTTTAGGGTTTAATTTATAATAATAATCAGCCTTGTTGGCACGGACAAGTATCACAGAATGCAAACCGCCGTATGCAATTTTTGTGACTGTCCGCGCCAAAAGCGTTTTAATGCCTTTTGAGGCTGATGCGAAATGCGCGCTAACAATTGGAACACTTGATAGCCACTCACTTAAAAATAATCTATAGTAGGGATAACCCTTGTGGTTACCCTTTGGGCAGGCACAGGGTCTAAGACCCGTTATAAAAAACCTGCCGATACTTCAACTTTGGTTTTATATCTCTATAGTCCTCCTTTAAATAAATTAGTATCCTTAAAATAACCGGTCATGAGATTATAGACCACGCAACATAAGCGTGAGCATCAAATCTATACACGCTCAGCTTTATTTATTATTTTTGCTAAATACTTCCTGCAATGTTTATCACGCGCCTTTGACACGATAAACCTGTTACACTGTAAAGAAACCTTTTACTATCAGAACTACTACGCATCCATGCGTTAGTGGTTATGTATAAAATTCTTGCGTTATATCTATATGAACCTCCATGTTCATCTATAATATCTGCCTTTACAGGCTGACATGTTTATCACGCGCCTTTGACACGATAAACCTGTTACACTGTAAAGAAACCTTTTACTATCAGAACTACTACGCATCCATGCGTTAGTGGTTATGTATAAAAATCCTGCGTTATATCTATATGAACCTCCATGTTCATTTATAATATCTGCCTTTACAGGCTGACATGTTTATCACGCAATCAGTCACGATAAACCTGCTAATCTGTAAATAACCTATGCCTGTACTGTAAGCGTATTTATGCTATGGGCATTTCTTCTATATTCGCCGTCTCTTATCTGCTGCCATCCGTCTTTAAGATTTATAAGTATCTTTAAGGCATGTTCTAGACGCGCAACATCGTTTGACATATTTGCCTTAGTCAACTCAATCAACATATATAGATACAAATCCTGCAGGCTGCTGGCTATCTCGCCGCCTTCCTTAATATTTAAGGATTGAAGGAGTTCATCAATAATGGCGATACCTTTTCTTATGTATTGATTATTGTTAATCTTGCCGCCATTTATATCCCTAACAGCTGAAGAAAGATACGTTATTGCGCCGTCATATAACTTGATGACAAGATCCACTGGCGATGAATTTTCAACATCAGCCTTAATATAAGCAGTTTGCGCATTTGAATACAGTTTGCGCGCAATCTCATAATTAGTTATCATTTTTTACCACCGCCCTTGTCTCCACCCAACGCCTGATTTAGATAATCGCCTTCATGCTGTAATTTAGATAGACTTTGTTCAAGTCTTGAGAACTTGCCTCTGTAATCACTTTCAAGCTTTGTCAGGCGCGTTGCTGATCTTTGAACCTTATCATCTACGCGTTTGATTTCTTTTGTTAGTCCGTCTTTTCTTAATGGAATCTTCCTTTGTGTATAATCATCTACTACGTCTCCTAACGCCTTGCTCATATCTTCAAATACCTTTGAAACAATCTTTGGGTCCTCGTTTACTGCCTTGTCAAATAATTTTGTATCAAGACCAAGGACAAACTTTACATGACTTACATTTAGTTCTTCCTGCTGCTCTTGTCCCTTTTCATCCTTCTTTTTTTGCATCATGGATTTAAATTCTGTATTTTTTTGATGCCTAAGTCCTAATGAAGCCAATGCCTTACCATCAAAGGTCCTTGAGAATATACCCTTTATGGTTGACATAGCGGAGCTAACAGTAGTCTCACCTCCCAATATAACCTGCGCCCCTGGCTCTGGAGCCATAGAAAGCTCGGTTGAAAGTTCCATTACCGTGTTGTAAGCTTCAGCAAATGCTGCAATGCTTTCCTCCATTTTTTTAATATCTTTATTAATATTTAATGAAACTGTCTTTCCTTCTGACTCAGCAACTAGTTCAATTGAAAGTCCGTCTGAAAGATTCTTTATCTTATTTGAATCTCTGGTTACCTTATAACCATCAAACTCTATCTCTGCATCTTTTGCCTCAATTGCTACAGACATATGTTTAATCCCTGCAGTTGGGTCATAGGCAAGACGTGAAAGTCCTGTAATCTCTGTACCCTCGTCTTCTTTATCAATTTCTTCATCTTTTCCGTCGCCTTTGTCATCTACCTTGATTGTAATGGTGTTTAGCGCTCCTTGAGCATCTGCTGATACAACCAGCCTAAAACCCTCTAAACCCTTAACTGGAAAATCACTCATCACTCCAGCTCCGCCTTTTTTAAGAACTATCTCTTCATTGGTCTTGAGCCCTAATATCTTTGCCATAGGCGTCTCTTCATCCATTTGAAATGTTATATCTTTTTTATCATCATAATTAAATATCTTAAAACGTCTGGATGTTGCATCGTAAGATGCCTCAAATTTATCCGTTCCATTTGCTTCATTTAGCGCTCTAGCTACCTCCTTAGCAAGGTCTTCACCAGTATATGAACCCTCCTTTAGGGCCGCAGTTTTATTTTCTGTTCCGTCACTAAAATCAATCTCTCCATTTGAACCATTTATTGTATATACGTCTCCAACATTTACAACCATTGTCTTTATTCCAACCTTTGCGTCATTTATTGCCTTGCTTAGACCGCTTAATGTATTATTAGTCTTATCTACTGTCAGTTGCAGCTTATCGCCTTGCCCAACCTGAATAGTTAATTTCTGCGGTTTATCGCCCTCTAAAACTTGGGCATTGGCGCTTGTAAAGATTCCAGAATATAGACTTTGACTTGAGGCTATACTGTTTACCTTTATTGTGTGCGAACCCGGAGTTGCTCCGTTTTCAGCATTTGCCTTAACTATATCTTCGTCTGCTGATGAGGCAGTTAATAATGATGTAGAGGTTAAAGCAGACGTAGTCTTTTTGAGCGCAGTCATTGTATTTAGGATATTACCGTAAGAACTAATCTTTGCCTGAAGGAATTTCTTTTGGCCAAGAATCTTCTCTACAGGCCTCTTTTCAGACTTCATTAATTGCTCAATAATGGAATTAGTATCTATCCCTGAAGCAAGTCCTGTCCCAACTTGAATTCCCATCTTTTATACCTCCACATGAAATATGCTTATCCCGCTGCCATTCATATTTTCAGACATATTCTTATATTCTTCAGGCGCAACTTGTTGAACTCTTTTACCATCTGGTGAAACAACATTTACAAAAACATTATTATTTTCATCTACTACAAAAAATGCCTTTTGTGACTTAACATCTGCCACAGTATTGTCTTTATTATTAATAATTGTTACGTTAGTTTCGTCTATCATTCCAGCGCCTTTAATGCCTCCGCAATTATAATTTCCATCATTATAATTATTATCGGTATTTGGCCCAAGATACTTTACATTAGAATTAATATTTTCTAAAGTCATATTAGTTTTCCTCAATTAATCCCCGGGTTACCTGACTCCTCAGGCAGCCCCGGGGCTATTTTAGGTTATTTTCCCTGCAGTAATGAAAGCACATTCTGAGGTAATACATTTGCCTGAGCAAGTACTGAAATACCAGCCTGCTGCAATATCAAAGACTTGGTAAGATTTGCTGATTCCTGCGCAAAGTCTGCATCCAATACCCTTGATTTTGCTGCCGTTAGATTCTCCCTGACATTATCAAGGTTTCGGACAGTGGACTCAATCCTGTTCATCTTTGCGCCCATTACTGCCTTAAATGAATTTAGAAAATCTAAGACCTCCTGCGTAACAAGCATAGTTATCTTTGCCGATTCAGCGCTGGTTATAGACAGATCATTAACCGACCTTCTTGAAAGACTAATATTATTTGTTACCTCTGTCTTTTTTTGGGCATTTTGGACAATCCCGTTTACCTCAACAGCTCCATAACCAAATAGATTAGAAGTTGCAATACTGTTAAATTCTAATGAACCCTGTCCAAAACGATTGTCATTAAAGACTACTAACCCATTTTTGCCGCCTACAATGTTTTCTCCATTAAGATTCAAACCAAGATCTATATCCTTTGTTGCGTCTCCCTTATCTGATTTAAGTCTTGAGACATCAACCATGTAACTTATACCGCCTCCAGATATATTTGAAAGGACTAATCTTGAATTAGAAACTACTGTTGCAGAAACGCCTGTCTCTGAAGCCTTGTCATTAATAGCCTGAACAATATTTTTAGCGGTTGCATTTTCAATCTTCTTTCTGTTTGAGTTTTCAGCATCAATCTCTTTATTTAGATTGGTTGTCGCCTGTGTGACATCGGCTTTTAACTCATCAGGTGTTTTTTGTGTCCCATCGGCTCTGATAGGATTCTTTGCATCTTCAAGCGCTTTTTCTAAAGCAGTCCTTTTTTCTTCAGGTGGAGGAACAACATTAGCATTATTTAGATTGGCTGTTGCCTTTGCGACGTCCGCTTTTAATTCGTCAGGCGTTTTTTGCGTTCCATCGGATTTAAGTGGATTTTTTGCATCTTGAAGCGCTTTTTCTAATTCTGCTTTTTTTGCATCAGATGTAAGAGGGTAATCATTACCATCTTTTACTTGTCCTTTAGCAAAGGCTCCTATCTCAACGCCATTTATTGTCAAAAATCCAGCTTGGCCTGATGCCCCGCCAGAACTAAGGGTAATACCTGATTTTGCTACTACCGCATTACCGTAAGACATTGCCTTGATATTGGTTTCCTTCGTATATTTGTTAACTCTGTCAATAAGCGCCTTTGAATTATTCATGATTTCTTCCTTAGGCATTGCTCCGCCAAGGTGTACGCCATTAATTGACACTTCATTATTAAAGTCGCCTTTTTCCCCAGCCTTATATGTTGACCATGCGCCTGTAGCAACATCTTGCGCTGTCCATTTTGGATCATGAGTAGTTGTTATACCCATTGCGGTTGGCGAGAGGTTTGTTGTGTCCATTGATATGGTCTCGCCTACTTCCGCCCCTACCTGATAATTCCAGCTTACTTGTTTATTAAGGAAGAGTTCGCCGTTGTATCTGGTTTGATCAACTACCCTGTTTAATTCCTTAATCAACTCTTGCACTTCAGCATCAATCGCCTTGCGATCTGTATCAGTGTTGTTGCTTGCTGCTTGCACAGATAACTCAAACATCCTTGAGATATCGCCAATCATCTCACTAACTGCGCCTTCAGCAGTCTGGATAAAACTCAGACCATCATTCGAATTTCTTAGAGCTACTGTGAGGCCTCTGATCTGTACATCCATTCTTGTTGCCATCGCCATACCAGCGGCATCATCTTTGGCAGAGTTGATCCTTAAACCTGAGGATAATCTTTGCATTGCTACATGAAGCGGTTCGCCTGTTTTACTAAGATTTCTCTGGGCGTTCAGAGAAAGCATGTTTGTGTTGATTACTAAAGCCATTTTATACCTCCTTGTAGTACATCTATAGAAGGCATCCTTGCCTTCCACTTGCTATTTGCATTTATTCAAAGCTCTGCGTTTGTGCTTCTTAGGTACGTTATCGGAAGCAGGTATTATAAACTTTAATTTTCTTAGAATAAAAAAAGGATTCACAGCAGAGGGAAGAGACGCAGAAGAAAGAATTAAAAATCCTAAAAAATATATTTAATACAGGTAGGATTGATTTTAACCATATGTTTAATACATCGTGAATAGAATAACCTTAAATTTTCAACTTGCCTTAACAGGACAGCCCTATTTTAAGAGTTCTTCGGCTTACCCTATGATCTTTTTTCTAATGGACTACCTTCTATTCGTTGAAATTTGAAGTAGTGTAGGCTGTCAATAATTTAGTTTTTTTTTGGTAAAAATGGATAAGATTGCACATTAAAGTAAAATCTGTCATAGATTTTATTATCGTTTAAAAAGAAGCATTATATATTTATACTAATGATTTAAAAATCTTTTCTCAAGATACAATGCCAACACTTCTATTAAAATCTCCATCTTTAGAATCTCTATAATAAAGATTTAAAAAAGATTGTATGGCAGCTATATTGGCTGAAAATGGAATTTCAATATTACTATCTATTTGATATTTCTTTTTTAGAAATTTAAGAACAATTAAATGAGGGTGCTCAAGATTATTTACAACATTCCCTGCAAATATTGCTTGAAATTGATCTTCTACCTTAGGGCTATTAAGCTGTTCTTGCCGATAATTTACAAAATCAACCCAATCTATGTTATTTTGATATTCCTCCTGAAAATAAATTACAAGATTGTATGCCGATTCTATTAATGTAAGTTTATTTTTTAGCAGTCTTTCTTTTATTTTTTCAATATTATCTTGCCCTTTTGAAAGTCTATCTATAATTTCATCAGTAAAAATAGAAAATTCATCTGAGATCCTTTCGGAATCATAATCAGCCTCATTGATTATGATTTTATTATATATATATACTGAAAGAAATCTGAAAAAATATTGTTCAATCTCATGTTGTGTCTTAAATAAATCAGCAAGAAAAGTGATTAAAGATTCTTTATATAAATGATAATCTCCAAGAAAACCGCATTGAAAGGCAAACAAATCACAAAACCCTTCACCAAGAATTCGACTTTTTTCGTCTACTACTTTTTCAAGTGGAAGAGGCAAATGAAGTCTTACCAAATGTCCTATCTCATGAAATAATCCGAAATATTTATCTACCTCAAAGGCTATATTTACAGGAATACCAAGAATATTTTTTTGTTGAAAGTAATAATTTTGCCTGCCTATATTAATAAATCCAGTCCAATCAGATACTCCTACTCCCAAGATTATTTCTTCACAAAATACCTTAATTGCTTTAAGTAAAAGGTGTTTCCCTCCTTTAAAAGGCGAAAAATCTTCAGTGCCTTCTTGAAGGAGAAATGCACCGAGTCTCTGATTACAACCATCTTTAATAATTTCAGGCATTTTTTCTAAATATTCAATCTTTTCTGTTAAATTATAGTATTTTTCACTATATTCGATTATTTCTAATAGCTTAGCCATCTCTTTTACATAATTTATCATATCTTCAATAGAATCATATAACAACTCATTCTGAAGATATTGATTAAAGGTATATATTGTTGAAATAACGGCTTCTTTTATTTGGTCTTCAATATTTTGTATATTATCAATCTTATTTTTTATCAATTTAATACCAGAATAGATATATATCCATTTTCTTAATTCGGGATTTGATTGAATAGTAGTTATACCCTTAACATCTAAATTAGTTTTATTTATATATCCTTTATTTTTATCTCTGAATTTTACAAGACCTTCAATAATTTTCCCCCAATTTCCATCCTTTATATTAATCAGAAAATCATATATTCCATAAGTAACAGTTACTTTCTCATGTCTAATATCAAGAAATGTCATTAAATCTCTACATAAATAATCAACCTCATTAGGTCTGCATGATACTTTAATTGTTGGATAAAATTTAGTTTCAGAGGAAATCTCCCCTTTTAACTCTTTACAATTTACTTCTGGAAATATAAATTTATCTTTTATTCCAATCATAGTTAGAGATTTTATCAACTTGTAGTTAATTATTTTTTTAATCTTATGAATAGTATTATCGTAAATATCATCAAATGAATCGCTCAGATAAAGCAGCACAAATTCTCCCCAGCCTAAATTGCCTAATATATATGTGTTTATGACATTATCACCGATATTAATTATATCTTTATATAAATTCAAGTTACTATCTTTTAGACTTTTAGGGTCTAACTTGAGAATACACAACGACATAAGAGGAGGAGATAAAGCTTCGTTTATAAACCTGATGTCACTATTTCCCCAATGATGACAGAGTAATTCTGTGCTATATGTAATACCTTCGATTGTACCAGAATAAAGAAGATCATGCCTATAATTTTCACGCTCAATAATAAAACAGAGGTCATATTCACCAAGTATTTTATATCCCAACCATGAAATAATAGTTTTTTTCTCCAAATTTATATCTAAAAATTTAGAGTATTCATTATAAACATTCTTCTCAGTTCCTGGTAGTGTCTTTAAAAGTATAATACGAACAGCAAAATTACCAACATGTCCCAATATTTCAAAATTAGTATTCAACTCAATCCTATCCTATAGTTCCGCTTTCATTTTTTCTATACGTTTTCTTTGCTCTTTTTTTCTCATGGCTTCATCAAATAGATATTTACTTCTCTCAACAATATCAGGATCATCGTTACAAGGACTCTCAAATACCCTCTTATCCTTTGAAATTCTGCCCAAACTTAATATGCTTCGTCCAGCCGAACGATAACTCTCATTTCGAAAGGCTAAATCATTAAATGAAAAACTTTCTATTTCTCCATAGTTACCAGGATATTTCATGATATTCTTAACTCCTTTCAATTAATATACTATTTTCTACTCCGAATGAGCATTATTTTTAAATTGTTTTAATGATTCATTTATATCATAAAATTCATCATCTATTAATTTTAAAGAATTACTGATAAATTCCATTTTACCTTTAATATTAGATAAAGCATTAATATCAATATCCTTATTTTTATACGTAAATTTATGAGACATATCATTAAAAACGTCTTGCAATTTTGTTCTTATTTGTACTTCAACAGGAAAATACTCTATTTGAGAAGGATTAAATTGACTCTCGTCTGTCACTACATCAATAAACATATGATAAGACCTATAACCATCTTTTTTTTCATCTTTTTTAGGGTCACGATAATCTTTATCCTCAAAGTATTTTTTACCATTAATGGTTTTAGCTTGAATATCTATAATAAATCGTAAATCATTTATTCCATAACGTAAATTGTTAACTATTTGTATTATATCTATATGATAAAAACAAACAATTCTTACTCCAGCTATATCAACGATGCTTGCAAAACACTCATTGAGTTGCTCTTGATTAATTACTTCTTTATTAATTTCAAAACATTTTTTATACAGCTTATCAAAAAAACTCTTAGGAGATTTAGCATCATGAAGACCTGTTTTCTCATTAATACGAGACTTCACCTCAAATCTAATTTCTTTTTCAACAGGCAGTCCTTTATTAAACTGCTTTTCATACCATATTAAGTACTCCTTTAATGTCTTAGTTGCTTCAACAGCAAGCTCTGCTTTTTTGTTAAATAAACTATATAAATCTTTTACATTCACATTCTCATCAAAGTCAATACGATGTTTTGTTATAATGAGTTCCATATCCTCTTCTTAATATAAAAAATTTAATCTTGCCTGATTTATAGGACACAATTCTATATAACTTTAATTCTTCTGACAAAATATAGTGGACTATTGATTTTGCAATTGTTATATATAATTCACCGACAGCAAAAATTAAAAATTTTTACCAAATTTGCTCTTTCTGTTCAATGTTAGTTATCAAAATTTTTATTATATTAAACTTCACGCCTTTAAAATAACCCAATGGTTTTCATTTTATCAAGTAAAAACTTAATTTAGTTAAAATTTCTTCTATCTGAGATAACGTTTCTCTTTTATAACTCGGTAGATATCGCCGATTTTAGTATTTGAACAGTACTCAACTTTTTTATCATTTCTCTGTGCTCTCTGCGCCTCAGCGGTGAATTCTTTTTTTTTGTTTATCCTATCCACCTGATACTAGGATCAAACTTTAACCTTAAATGACTATAAATCCCATAACGAAGGGCATCAAGGGCATGGTCATTAAACTTGATAGGTTCATCTATAACTTGTCCATTTTTATCTTTGCGGTAGGCATAGGTTTGAAATTCTTTTATTATATTGCTGCTGTCTTTATGAATTTTCAGCAGCTGCCGTTTAACAAAATCAATCCCATTTTTGACTGCTTTATCTGCAAGGAGAACATTAAATCCAGCGTGGCTTATCTCTTCAATTCGCCCTGGCTCGGCGCTGTCTGCATAAATAGTCTGATTTTTGTCTTTGATTAATTGATTCATCTTCTTTATTAAATCCTGATTTGTCAGTCTTGATTCATATATTATCTCTGATATATATATTTCTCCATCAAAGACTGCCAATTTTATTAACGCAGTTGGATTATTAAACCCAAAATCTAGACCATAAAAGACATCTGCGCTGATATCATCAGGCATCTTATCTATAATCTGCCAATTACTATAGACTATATTTTCTAATATGCCCCATTCCCCAAGCGTATAAATGCGATAGAAATTGATATCTTGCCGCTCTAAGGCTTGGAGATCGTTTATATAAAATTCTTCTAAATATGGATTGTCTTTATAACTTGAGACGATCTGGTGATAATTATAATTGCCTGAATCTATTATCATTGTTTTAATCCATGATAATGCCGATGTTGGATTGAATGTAAAGATTATCTGATTGCATCTATGAGGCAATGCCTGCGCCCTGTTTCTCAAGGCTAAGGTTTTAAACTCATTAAAGGTAAACTCTGTTGCTTCTTCAAACCAGATATAATTCCATTTTGAGGATTTATATTTTTCAGGGTCATTTACGCTCCCAAGCTGGATGATATTATTGTTATATTGAAAAAAACGTTTAGTCTTGTTTTCTGTTATTAAATGTCTAACGCTAAATTGGTCAAAGACCTCCTTAAAAACCTCGTCAAGCGAATGTTTTATATAAGTGGATGATTTTCGCAAGGCAAGTATCTTAACCTGTGAACTCTGCAAAAATATAATCGTCAACATCTGCGCTGTCGAATAAGACTTAGAACTGCCTGCTCCTCCGCGATTAATCAATATTTTCGCGTTGGATAAAAAATTTTGCTTAAAAATCTTGGTTGGTTTAATCTCAATTTTTTTCATGGCATTATTATATTAATCTGTATTAAGTTACTATCTTCTGAGATAAGTTCTCCTTCTAATTTATTAATTAGCTCAAAGCATAACCTTACCTCTTTGATTGCTAAAAGGGCAAGTTTACTATCCTTATCCTGCTCAGCCTGATTGAGTATTAACATTGTTCTTTCTTTAAGCTCTTTTATCTGCGCAGGCAGGGAGGCTATAACAATGTCTTTTGAATTAAGAGTCTTTAAGGGAATGTTAAGAAGATGATTTTTATGACGAGTCAATGTAGTTTTATTTATATTAAATTCCAGCGCTAAGCTCTGGATTGATTGACCTGAGGTCAATGCCTCGTTAATCTTTTCGATGTCTGGATTTAAAGAACATAGTTTACATTTCATTATTTTTTCCTATAGAGGATTGACACTTTTTCTGAAACAGGTCTCAGACACAGCCTCATCTCCGTTAATAAGATTATCATTCATTTCATATCTCTGCCCTGATGGGGAGATTAGATTTCCATTGATTATCTTCCATTTTTCGTAACGCCTAACCGTACTTTCGCTTAGATTATAATGCTTGGCAATCTCTTTATAATTTGAATGCTTAATATCTTTTATTACCATTGGGATAATAATGCCCTTAGGTAGATTCTTTGGAATCCGTATCACTGAATCACCAAATTCAAATCGTATCTTCTCAGCCTGCTTAAACCCCAAAATCTCTATAATCCTCATCCATGAATCTGACATTTTAATCTCCTTAGATTAGATTTTTTTAGTACAGTTTATACCCAATAGAATCCATCAAACTTTTAATCTCATCGTCTGTCAAAAGTCTATCATCATCACTATTTTCAATCTGTTTAACCTCTGCATCATATTCAAGGCTGTAATTCATCTTTGAAATATACCTTTGGCCATTATTTTTAATCAGGATGGTTGGCTTAATCAAATCAAGTCGATGCCAATTAATCAACTCGCTTTCGTTTAATCCAATAAGACGTAAGGGACAATCCTCTGGAATAGGCATAACTGCAAATGCCTTATAATAAGCTATAAATTCCTTCTTGACCCATGTCCATGCCTCCGCTTCATGACCAAAAAATCCACCTCCGCGCCAACCTCCCAATGCCCTGATAACTAAATGAATTACCTTATCCTCAAATATTACGCTGTCAAAGCTATGATGTGAAACCATCCTTGAAGCCAATTCTAAAGCCCTCAAAGCCCTTCCATCCAAGTCTCCCTTGCCTGTGACTGCCTCTCTGAACTCAATTGGGAGAGGCAGAGTTTTATAACGCATAGTATTTGCCAAGCACAAGACAGCGGTCTTAATCTGCTCAATGGTCAGGTCTTGCAATATGCTGAAATATAAAGACAACTGCTGCGCCTCTATTGTAAATCCTATCCCTTTTGCGAATTGATATAATGTTATGCCAAATTCTCTTTCATCGGCTTTCAACATTCGTAATTGCCTCCAATTGCGCAATCTTTGGTTGAGTTTCAATCTGCGCGCAGTCTGAGGGCGCGCGTTGATCGTCACAATGCGCCAAAAACCGTTTTAATTCAATATCGTTTTTTTCAGATTTAGACACAATCTGTGTCTTAGCTGTATTTGATGCCTTGCCTATAATATTATTACGTTTGTCTTGTTCAATCCAGTTTAAAATCGTATAATAGTGCGATTTGTACTTAACTCCTTTAGAGCCAATATAATTGTTAAGTCTTGAAATCATAGAAAGAGTGTAATCATTGCCAAATTTCTTAATGAGATTATCAATCTCAGAGTTTGTCAGCCAAACAAACTCAAGATGCTGCTTTTTTGAAGCTGTTTTCATATTTGATTGATCCTTAGGGTTTTTAAGGATTTCAGAAAAAATATCTACCTCATTATCTTGATTGTAAGATAAATTTGTTGTGAAAGCTTTAGAGGTGTTTAAACTGTCTTCCTGCTCTGTAGCGCGGGTTTCCATTATTAATGGTATGCCAAAGCATTCCTTAAACCGTTCCCTAAATCCCTTGCCTAGTTTTTCTACAAATAAATATAATTCATTAAAATATTTAGTCTTTAAAATGCTTTTAGGCAATTCATTAAAAAGGTTTGCCCATGCTGTTATAACATTAGGATTGTCAGGCGGGTTATGTCTTAAAAATTTTGGTAAATATATCAACTGCGCTGTATCATCATATTGCACCATGCCAATTTTTTCTAAGATTTCAAATGCCTTCTTATATCTTCTAAACTGCATCCTTAACTCTGCTGACAATGCCTTGTCTGAGATTTTAAAAATCCCAATTGAATTAGACAACGGCGTGGTCAACAAATGAAAGAAAACCAGTTGAGAATCACTGTCTAAAAACGGAAATTTATCATCATTCCATATCGAAACTTGTACCTTTCTGTATCTACTCATATCCAATAGTACACTATGTATTATATAAATGTCAATATTTAGTACAAAAAAGATATAGAATTTTTTATAATACAAATTGTAGTATATAAAAAGTGAAAAGTGAAAAACTCAAAGTGAGAAGTTATTAAAGAAAAGATTTTATTAATAAAAAATGTTAAAAAAGTTTTTTTAGGATGTTTTTTCACTTTTCACTTTCTTTTTGGGAGGTATAACATGTCCTTAATTGATGAGATACGTCAGAAAATTCGAGCAGAGCGTGAAAGTCGAGGTTGGTCGGCTGAAAAACTTGGAGAATTGGTTGGTTTGGAAGGGTCAGCGATTCGTCATTATGAAACTGGAAGGCGCGGGATAAAGATTGAGACATTGGAACTTATTGCAAAAAATCTTGGGCTAAATATAGCTGATTTTTTAGGAATAAAACCAAAGATTGACGATGAAAGTCAAAAAAAACCGATTATGATAAAGATACCTGTCTATGCCTCAGTCCCTTGCGGCGGATTTAGTACTATTGATGACACTATTATTGAATATATGTCTGTGCCGCTTGAGATGGTGGAAACAATCAAGAATCCTGAGTTGAATGTATTTTGGGTTGTAGCAAAGGGCGACAGCATGATGCCGAGAATCAAAAATGGGGACAGGGTTTTGGCAGCGAATGAATTTGGAATCCCTGTGCAAAACGGAGACCTTGCAATTATGGTTGTCGGTGATCAAACAACGCTAAAACGAGTCTATGAGATGGACGATTCATTTAATCTAATCCCTGAAAATAGCCAGTTTGAACCGATAGTAAAGACAAAAAAAGAATTAAGGGCTGAGCATGTATCATTTTATAAGGTACTTGGTGTTTTTACAACTTTAATTTGAGAAAAAAAGGAATTCACCGCAGAGACACAGAGGACGCAGAGGACGCAAAGAAAAGATTTAATAATAGAGCCTCTTGCAAAAGTAATAAAAAAGCATATTAAAAAGAAAAGAAATTCACCATAGAGGCACAGAGTCGTAGGGGCAGGTCTTGTGCCTGCCCTATTGTTGTGGTAACCGTGTTGATTGCTCTGTACCGAACTTAAAGAAAGGGCAGGCACAAGACCTGCCCCTACGACTCTAAGGACAAGTAAGTCATTTTTGTAAATACTTTTGCAAGAGGCTCAATAATTTCATTGATTAAATAGGGACAGCGACCATTTAAATTGACAAACCAAAAGATATAACAGTAATATTATAAATGCCAAGAATATCACGCGCTGTTGCTATAGGATATTCTCACCATATAACACAAAGAGGAAATTA
>Ga0315281_10006166_pt1 | contig 17095 bp, 12 predicted proteins | sample YL17G07_0_MG_FD_204540 | JGI IMG/M metagenome (GOLD analysis project Ga0315281, IMG submission 204540) | Sediment microbial communities from Yellowstone Lake, YNP, Wyoming, USA - YL17G07_0 | ecosystem: Environmental > Aquatic > Freshwater > Lake > Sediment | place: USA: Wyoming | collected...
CGCGGCGATGAGCGCGCGGGCCTCCGGGAGGGTGACGTCCCCCACGACGATGATCCGCGTGTTGTTCGGGCGGTAGAACGTGGAGTAGAAGGCCTGTACGCGGTCGCGCGCGAGCGCCGACGCCGCGGCCTCGGTGCCCGTGACGGGCCAGCCGTAGGGGTGGTCCGCGCCGAAGACGATGGCGTTGAAGGCGATCGGCGCCTGCGCGGTCGGCTGGTCGCGCAACTGGAGGATGGCGGTGCGCCGAAGCTCCCGCTGGCGCGCGATCTCGGAATCGGGGAAGGTCGGACGCAGCACGACGTCGGCCAGCAGGTCGAGGGCCGAGTCCAGCTGGCGTTTGGGCACGTGCAGCGAGGCCGTAGCCCATTCGTACGAGGCGCCGGTCCGGAACTGCGCCCCGAGGAACGAGGCCTGTTCGGCGATCTCGAGGGCCGAGCGCCGGCCGGCGCCCTGGTCGAGCATGGTCGCCGCGAAGGTCGCGAGCCCGGGCAGGTCGCGCGGGTCCCGCGCGCTGCCGGCGCGGACGATGAGGTTGATGTCGACGATCGGCACCTCATGCATGGGTACGACGACGAGCTCGAGCCCGTTCGCGAGCCGCGCCGTCAACGGCACGGGCACCCGGAGGGCCGGCGCCGGCGCGAGCGCCGGCGGCGCGGCGCGATCCACCTGCTGGGCAGACAGACCCGCGGACCCACAGACGCACAGCGTCGTGAGTCCCAAGGTCGCCCCACGCACACGGCGCCTGGTGTTCGAGACATTCGTGCGTCCGGGTGCCCGTGCGCCCCTGCGTCGGCCGTTCATGGCGTCACCCCTTCCGTCGCGGCGAGGTTCGTCTTGTCCTGCGGGACCACGCTGAGCACGACGCGGTGCTGCGACGTCAGGTATTGCCGCGCCACGCGCTGGATGTCGGCGGGCGTGACGCGACGGTAGCGCTCGAGGTCCTGCTGGAAGAAGTCCGGCGTGCCGACGAAATAGTTGTAGTAGTTGAGCCGGTCCGCCTTGCCGAGGTCCGTCTCCATTCGGCCGAGGAACTGGGCCTCGGTCTGGTTCTGGACGCGCTGCACCTCGCGTGGCGTCGGACCCTCGTCCGCGAGGCGTCGGATCTCCGCGTCGATGACCCGCTGCAACTCGTTCAGGTCGTGCCCCGGTCGCGCGGTCGCGAACAGCCGGAAGCTGCCGTCGTTCTTCGCGGCGTCGTGGTAGGCGGTGACCTGCGTCGCGATTTGCAGTTGATAGACGAGCCGCTGGTAGAGCCGCGAGCTGCGGCCGCCGGCCAGGACGTCGCCCATGAGGTCGATCGCGGCGTCGTCGTCGGCGAAGGCCCGCACGGTGTGCCACGCGTCGTAGACGCGCGGCAGCTGCACGCGGTCCACGAGGGTCGCGTAGGCGTCGCGGGCGAGGCTGAACGGCGCCGGCGCCGGGTTGCGTTGCACCTCCGGGCCGCGGGGGACGTCGGCGAACCACCGGGTCGCGAGCCGCCGCGCCTCGGCCGGGGTGACAGCCCCCGCGATCACCAGCGTCGCGTTGTTCGGCGTGTACCAGTTGCGGAAGAAGTTCCGCACGTCCTCGATCGAGGCGGCCTGCAGGTCGGCCATGGATCCGATCACCGGCCAGCTGTAGGGGTGGGTCGCCGGGTACAGCCGGCTCAGGATGTTCTCCTCCGCGAGGCCGTAGGGCTGGTTGTCCACTCGCTGGCGCCGCTCGTTCTGCACCACACCGCGCTGGAGGTCCACCTTCTCCGGGGTGATCTCCGGGATGAGATAACCCATCCGGTCGGAGTCGAGAAACAGCATCAGCGCGAGCGCGCTCGAGGGCCCCGACTCGTAGTAGTTGGTGCGGTCCTCGGTCGTCGAGCCGTTGTTGTCGGCGCCCGCGGCCTCGAGCAGCTGGTCGAAGCGCCCGGTCGGCACGTGCTGCGAGCCCATGAACATGATGTGCTCGAAGAGGTGCGCGAAGCCGGTGCGCCCCTGTCGCTCGTCCCCGGAGCCCACGTGGTACCACATGTTCACCGCGACGACGGGGACCGAGCGGTCCTCGTGCACGATGACCTGCAGGCCGTTGGGCAGGGTGAAGGACTCGTGGGGGACGCGGAGGCTCTGGGCGGACAGGCGCACGGGCGCACAGACGCACAGCGTCACCGCCGCAGTGCTCCAGGCCCACGTCGTCCATCTGCGCGTCCGCGCGTCCGTGCGTCGGTGCGTCTGTCTCATTCGGACCTCGTCACGAGGAATGCCACGGGGGCTTTCACGGATTCAGCCAGGAGGTACATCGCCTCGGTTCGGCGGCTGCGCCGGATCGGGCTCAGCGGCGCCGGCGAGCCCAGGGGCTCCAGACCGAAACGCCGCGCCAGGATGGCGAGCCGCAGCATGTGGAAGCCGTCGCTCACCAGGATCACGCGCCGCCGCCCAGCCGGGAGACCGCGCACCACGGCGCGCAGTGACGCCTCGGAGGTGCGCCCCTCGTCGTCGACGCGTACCGCGTCGGGGCGGAGCCCGGCTTCGAGCAGGTAGCGGCGGCCCACGGCCGCTTCGCTGACGCTGTCTCCGGCGCCGACGCCGCCCGTCACGATCACCAGCGGCGCCAGATGCCGGCGGAACAGCACCGCCGCGTGATCGAGTCGCGCTTTGAGCACCGGCGATGGGTGCCCGTTGTACTGCGCGGCGCCCAGCACGACGATGGCGTCGGCCGGCCGCGCGGCGTCGTGGCGTGAGCCGTAGACGACCGCCGCGAGGGACAGCAGCCAGAGCGCGACCAGCGCGCCCAGCACGGCGGCAACGACGCGGCGCATGACCGGAAAGCTACGGCGGACCCGCGAAGCGGCGGTAGCCCGGCGGCCGCCCCGCTCAGTTGCTGATGAAGAAGGTGCCACCCCCGCCGCCGAAGCGCGGGTTCACCACGTTGTTGTGGATGCTCCCGAAGGTGTAGCTGAGCCCGACGCTCACGAAGTAGTTGTAGCTGGTGGCGAGCTGCTGCTGCTGGGCCAGGATATCCTGCTGCGTCGCTCCGGCCTTCGGCAGGTACAGCTGGTCCCGGATGATCGAGTAGCTCCCGAAAAAGCTGATCGACAGGCCCCGCACCAGCCGCAGGTCGGTGCCGCCGAAGAAGTTCACGTTCTGCTTCGAGAAGTCGTGCAGGTACTGTGACGCGCTGATCGACACGCTCACGTTGCCCCACGGCTGGGTGGCCGACACGGCCAGGCTCAACGAGTGGACGGGGTGGGCTTCGGAGGTCTTGAGGAAGATCGTCGTGTCCTGGTACGAGTTATACTCGCCGCCGAGGAAGTAGTTGAGCGTCACCAGGCGCCGGGTGGATTCGCCGTAGGGGTAGAAGTCGAACTCGAGCGCCGGGCCGCCCCGCACGCGCAGCGACGTGTTGTTGAAGGTGGAGGAGCTGATGGTCCCCTGTCCGCCCGCCGACCAGTGCGGCCCGAGACTCCGCACGACGAGCACGTTCCCGCTGTAGCTGTTGTTGTTGGACGTGTAGGTGTTCACGCTGTCGATCTGGTAGAAGCTGTGGGAGGAATTGGCGTTCGCGCTCAGGTTGATCTTCCAGCGGTCGGTGACGCGGTTCGCGCGCAGGCGGCCCGACAGGTTGCGCGAGCTGGTCGCCTGCTGGCCCTGGAAGAACCCGCTCGCCCCGACCGTGAACACCCAGTTGTTCCAAGGGTCCCGCGCGGACTGCGCCGGCGCGGGCCCGGTGGACGACGGCGCGTCGTAGTGCAGGTCGAGGTGGTCGGCCAGCGGCGTACCGGCCGCGTACCGTGCCAGCCCGAGCCGGAGGATGCGCGCGATGCCGCGGCGGAGCTGGTGCGGGCCGTCGGCCTGGAGCGAATGGAACCGCAGGGTGTCGGTCAGGCCGGTGAACTGCTCCTGCCCGATGAACGTCAGGGTGTATTCGGTGCCGCCGCTCCCGGTCTCCGCGGTCGTCACCAGGACATAGACCTGGGCGTCGTGGCGGTCGCGCATGTAGTCCACGAAGCTGACTTCGGTTCGCATGAAGTCGAGATCGCAGATGTAGGTCGGGCAGTCGAGGAAGAGACGCAGGGGGCCGGCCGCGTGGGTCGCGCCCGGAGGCGGCGGGAGTGGCACGGCTGGGCCCGGCTCGGGCTGCTGCGGTACGGCCGCGGCCAGCACGGCCGCCACGACGACGGCGAGCATCAAAGACCTCCGGGGGGTACCTGGGCTGGCGGGCCGCGCCTAACCTGCCGCCCGCGCGGGAGTCGCGCGAGCCCGATGCGGCCGCCACGTCCCTTGGGACGCCTGCGGCCGCCCGGAGGTTGCATCAGAGGCTGAGCCAGTAATTGACCTTGACCAGCAGCACGTTGGTCGGGTGCGTGTCAAAGATGCTTCGGGTCGCGTCGCCGAACCGGTACGTGCCGTCCGAGGAGGAGCCGCTGCGGTTCTGCTGCCAGACCAGGAACACCGTCGAGCCGGGCCGGTACTCCCAGCGGAGCACGACGTTGGAGCGGAACGCCGCGTAGCTGAAATCCGGATTGGCCAGCGTCGCGTCGGTCGTGCCGTTGGCGTCGAGGTCGATCAGCAGATCGCCGCCGGCGCTGCGCGCGAGCTGATTCGCCGCCAGCGGCCGCATCCGGTCGCGCCACTGCGCGCCGCGCGGGTTCAGGACCCGCTGGACGCCGTAGTAGGCGCCCGCGGAGTAGAACGGGGCGGCGTACACCTGCAGCGTGAGCGTCGGCGTGAACGTGATGTTGCCGCGCAGACTCATCGAGATGCTGGTCTGTGCCAGCTCGCCGAACAGATACTCGGTGTTCCCGAGCACGGTCATTGTGTTGAGATACTGCCAGGTGTCCCGGTTCCACGAAATGCTCGGGCCAAGGGTGAACTCCATCCGGCCCGAGGGACGGAAAACAACCGCCGGGTCGAGGCCGCCACCGTGTGCGCCGCTCGCGTCCTGACGGAAGAACCAGCCGTTGACCTGCAGGCTGAGCGCCTTGCGCTCGTCGCTCGCGAACCCGGCCCAGCCGTTGACGTTGCCGGGGGTCAGCAACCCTGGACCGCCGCGCAGCGCGCCGGTCGAGAGGGCCTCGAGATTGCGGTTCACCCCGGCGAAGACCATCCAGTAGTTCAAGAACGTCGCGCTAGCGTTGACGTTCCCGCCGAGGCCCGTCTTGTCCCAGCCCCAGTCCCACTGCGCGAACTGGTTGAAGTTCAGGTTGGCGCGGCGGAAGACCTTGCCCGGCGTGTTCCAGCGCAGCCCCACCCAGGTGAACTGGATGGTGCGGTCGGCCTCGCGCATGTAGCCGGCGTCGTTGGTCTCGAAGCCGGGCGTCCGCGTATCGACGCCCGCCTGCCAGCGGACGAACCCGTTCTCCTTGCCGATGGTCGCCTGCGCCGCGAGGCCCGAAAGCGCGGTGCGGGTCGTGTCGAAGAGGACGTAGCCGTTGTCGGGGCGCTGGAAGTAGTGCGCCGACGACTGCTGGGTGAGCGCGATGGCGTTCGCGGAGCCCGCGACACGGCTGCCGACGACCCAGCCGCGGAAGCGATAGTGGTCGCCGCCGAACCGGTGGTTCCAGTCGGCGCCGAGTGTCCAGGCGCCGCTGTGCAGCCAGTCCATGCTCCCCGGCAGGTCGCGCCGCAGCGCCGTGCCGAACAGCCCCACGACGGTGCGCCCCCGCCGCCAGTCGTGCGCCAGCCGGCCGATGAGATAGCCCGAGCGCGGCTCGACCACGTCCGAGTAGCGGGCGCCGAGTGAGTCCTGTGCGCGGGCGTGCGTTTCCTGCGTCAGCGCGCCCAGCAGCCCGACGGTCCAGCCCGAGGCCGTCTTCCCCGACAGCTTCGCCGCCCCGAGGATCGTCGTGTGGTCCACCGTCTCGGCGAACCCGCCGCGCGGGTCGGCGCCGCCCTGCGGCGCGCGACCGACTCGGCGCGAGTAGAACAGCCCCTCGTTCGCGCCGTCACCGTCGCCCAGCGAGATGGGGAAACGGAAGATGTTGACGCCCTCGGTGAAGAACGGGCGCCGCTCCGGGAAGTACGACTCGTACGCCGAGAGATTCACCAGGGCCGGGTCCGCGTCCACCTGGCCGAAGTCGGGATTGATCGTCGCGTCGAGCGTCAGGTTCGAGCCCAGGCCGACCTTCAGGTCCGCGCCCGCCGTCGCGGCCGTCGCGATGTGCGGCGTGAACGGGCTGCCGGTCTCGGCGTTGTTCTGCCCGCGCGACACCGTGTACGGCAGGAGCTCGAGCCGGCGCGGCGGACGCACGCCATCGAGGCCCTGGAGCTCGCCGAACAGCGACACGACGGCGTTGGAGTTCCGCGGCACGAGGCGCCAGTGGGACTCCTCGTTGAGCCGGCTGATCTTCCGGACCACGTTGAACCCGAACGCCGTCGCGCCATGCGGGAACCGCAGCTGGCTGAACGGGATCCGGAATTCGGCCGTCCAGCCGCCGGCGTCACGGCTGACGGCGACATCCCAGATGCCGTCCCAGGAATCGTCCTGGTCCGTGTCGTTGAAGAGGTAGAGGTCGCGCTTGACGCCGGCCGGATTCACATAGAACAGGAACGCGGTGCGGCGGTCGTGATACGAGTCGATCGCCACGCCGATCCAGTCCGATGGCGAATCCTGGTCGCGCCGCGTCAGCCGGCCGACAATGGCCTCGGGATGGGAGTCGAACGCGCGCACGCCCACGTAGATCGCGTCGTCGGTGAACACGACCTTCACGTCCGTGCGCTCGGTCGCCGGCCGGCCTTCGTTGGGCTCCCGCTGCACGAAGCCGCTGATCGTCTGCGCCGTCGCCCACGCCGGGTCGTCGAGCCGGCCGTCGAGGTGCGGCGCCTGGGGACGCGCGCGGATCGCCAGGGCCGCCGCCGGCCCGGGCACGGCCAGCGAGTCGGCCACGCGGACGCTCGCGCGTACCGCGGGCAGCTGCGGCTGAGAAACGGCGAACATGTCGGAGCGTGCCGTGACGTGATGGGCCGCGAGGATCGCGGCGACGAGCGGACCGACCATGTTGCTCCCGGATGCCAGGGACGCCCCGATCCCGACTACGGTCGTCGCAGTGGACGGGTTTCAGTCCTAAGACAGCCGGAAGCCGCTCCGGGTTGGCAGACCTACAGGTCGAAGCTCTGGTGCAGGGTCGGGATGTTCACGTCCGGAACGTCCAGCCCCTTCAGGATGCCGGCCATCGCCGTGAGGCCGGCTTCGCCGTGGACCACGAAGGCCCGTTTCGGTGCGGGGCCCAGTCCCTGGACCCAGGCACCGAGGTCGTTGCGGTCGCCGTGGGCCGAGTAGCCGGCCACCATCTGCACTTCGGCGCGCACCGGCACCATCTCGCCGAAGATGCGCACCTCGCTCTGCCGCTGACGCAGCCGCTCGCCCAGGGTGTAGCTCGCTGTGAAACCGACCAGGAGGACCATGTTGCGCTGGTCGGGGAGGCCGTTGCGCAGGTGGTGGAGGATCCGGCCCGATTCGGCCATGCCGCTGGCGGCGATGATGATCGCCGGCCCGCGCAGGCTGTTGAGGGCCTTCGATTCCTCGACCGAGCGCACGTACTTCACGAGCCCGAACTGGAACAACTCCGGCGCCGCACCGATGAGTGGCTCGCTGTTGTCGAAGCACTCGGGGTGGAGCCGGAAGACGTCGGTCGCGTTCACTGCCAGCGGCGAGTCCACGTAGATCGGGATGGTCGGGATCTTCTTCGCGAGCGCGAGAGCGTGCAGCTCGTAGAGGATCTCCTGGGTGCGGCCGAGCGCGAAGGCGGGGATGAAGATCTTGCCGCCGCGCCGCGCCACGTTCGTCACGTGCGTGGCCAGCATCCCCTGCGACTCCTCGACCGACTCGTGCACGCGCCCGGCGTAGGTGCTCTCGATGATCAGAACGTCGGTCGCGGCGCCCTTGGGCGGTTGCGGGTCGCGGATGATGGGGAGTCCCGCGCGGCCGATGTCCCCGGAAAACACCACGCGCCGCCGCGGGCCGCCGAGGTCGATGTCGAGCGCCACGGACGCGGAGCCCAGGATGTGACCGGCGTCGGTGAACGTCAGCCGCACGCCGGTGAACACGTCGAAGGGCCGCTCGTAGGGGACCGCAATGGTCTGCTGCGAGACCTTGGCCGAGTCGGCCGCGGTGTACAGCGGCGGCGCGGCGTGACCGCGCTTGGCCAGGAACACCGCGTCGGATTCCTGGATCTTGCCGGCGTCGGCGAGCATGACGGCCGCCAGGTCGCGCGTCGCGGGGGTGCAGTAGATCGGCCCGCGGTAGCCGTTCTTCACGAGCAGCGGCAGGCGGCCGGAGTGATCGATGTGCGCGTGGCTGAGGATGACGGCGTCCACGTCCTCGCACTCGAGCGGGAACTCCTGGTTCTTCCGGCGGGCTTCCTCGCGCCGGCCCTGGAACAGGCCGCAGTCGAGCAGGACCCGCTTCGTGCCGAGGTCGAGGAGGTGCATCGAGCCGGTGACTTCACTGGCGGCGCCGTGAAAGGTGAGACGCAAGGCGGGGCTCCTGGCTGAAGGCTGCGGGCTCAGGGCTGAGGGCTCAGGGCTGAGGGCCAAGGGCTGAGGGCCAAGGGCGAGGGTTCGGCCCTCAGCTCGCCCTCAGCTCTCAGCCCTCAGCGTGTTCCGAAAATCCGATCCCCGGCATCGCCCAGGCCGGGCAGGATGTAGCCGTGCTCGTTGAGCTCGCGGTCGAGTGCGGCGGCGTACACCGGGACGTCGGGGTGGGCTTCCAGCATCTTCTCGACACCCGCCGGCGCTGCGACGATGCACAGGAACCGGAGCGAGCGCACGCCGGCCTCCTTGAGCGTGGTGCACGCGTCGGCGGCCGAGCCGCCGGTGGCGAGCATCGGGTCGAGCACGAAGAAGTCGCGCTGGTCGCGGGCCGCGGGGGCCTTGAAGTAGTAGGGGACCGGCTGGAGCGTGTCGTGGTCGCGGTACAGCCCGACGTGGCCGACCCGCGCCGAGGGGACGAGCCGCAGGATGCCGTCCACCATGCCGAGGCCCGCGCGCAGGATGGGCACGAGCGCGAGCTTCTTCCCCGCGACCTTCTCGCCCGTCATGCGCTCCATGGGCGTCTCGATCGCGACCGGCTCGGTCGGGAGCTCTTTCGTGACCTCGTAGGCCATGAGCATCGCGATCTCGGCGACGAGCTCGCGGAAATCCTTGGTCGGCGTCCGCTTGTCGCGCAGCAGCGTGACCTTGTGGCGGATCAGCGGATGGCCGAGCACCGTGAGGTTCGGATATGTCGGCATGGGCGGCTAAGGTATCACCCGGCCGCCGCGCCTGGCAAAGAGGCGCCCGGCTCATGGGCTGAGGGCTGAGGGCTGAGGGCTGAGAGCTTGGCGGCCGAGGCGTTCGACGTCGCGGCGTCACGGCCCGGCGGACGGATCGGCGATGCGGCCCAGGAACAGGATCGTGCCCGAGTAGCGCTCCCGGATCGTGAACAGGAACGGCCGATCCACATTGATCGGCTGAGGCACGCTTGTCAGGCCCATCTCGATAGACGTAACGGCCGCGGCCTCGGTCCCGCTCTCGTCCACCAGCACGAACGTCTTGTGCACCACGTCGGTGATGCACGCGCGACCCGAGGGGTACATCCGTGTGAAATCCGGGAAGGGGACGTCGTCGCAGAACGCGGGCTGCATCCCGAGCGCTCGGAGCACGGCCTTCGCCCCGCTGAGCTCGTAGCGCAGCGCGAACTTCGGCAGGACCAGGACGGCCTCGGTCGAATCCAGGCCGGCGATCCAGCCGTCCCACTGCGACTGGGTCAGGTGGAGGGCGATCGAGTCGAGGCTGCCGCCGGGCTCGGACATGACGACGGTCGCGCTCCAGGCGCCACCGCCGTACGGCAGGTCGAGCACGAACACCCCGGGTTCCCGGTGCACCCGTACCGGCACCTCCACGCCGTGGGTCATCATCGGCACCTGGACCGTGGAGCCGTCGGCGCGGTGGAACGGGCCGTTCTGCGTGCGCGCGGCATCGAACTGGCGCGTCCAATTGGCGCGGAAGTAGATCGCGTTGATCAGGTACATGATCGCGTCGCGCGGGAGCGGCGTGGGTACGATCGAAGTGATGCGGCCCTCGGTGCGGTCCGTCACCCACGTGTTGATGCGGTCGGCCGAGGCCGGTGATGTGAAGTCCAGCCCCTGGACCTCGGCGTCGAAGAACGTGCGGTTGGTTTCGAGGAAGGCGGGATCGAAGACGTAGTCCTGCCGGTACCAGATCGAATTCGCGAGGGTGAACACGACGTTGGGATCGAGACCCCGGAGCAGGTCGATCAGGCTCCGGTATGCGTCGTTCACGCCGTCCCGGGTCATGCCCGTCAGCTCCAGTGTCTGGAGCAGGGCGGATTCGGTGGCGCCGTTCGCCCCGTTCCAGGTCATGCCGAGCGCCATGGCGAACGAGACCGGCGAGACGAAGACGTTGACGGACGGGTTCTCGGTGCGCAGCGTCGCCTGAAGCAGCTTGAAGGCGAATCGGTTGTCGGCCTGGACCAGTTGCCCTTCGACCTGCGTGAGGGGCCGGGGCAGGGTGGTGATAGGCCCGGCCGGGTTCTCACCGGAACAGGCGGACAGGGCGGCGAGCGCCGCCGCGAGGGCTGGACGAAGGAGCGCGCGCATGGGGCCTCCAGGCCGATCGATCTCGGGGACTCGTACCCCGCAATCGCCTGGAAGCTGCCATGCGGCGGATGAAGGCGGCGTGAAGGGCGGGTGACGAGCCTGGGCCGGTGTCAGCGCAGGTCGGATCGGTCCGGCGCCAGCGGCGCCGCGCGGCGCCCCGGCTCCTCGGCCCACAGGGCGTGCGGATACCCGTGGCGGATGGTCGCATCGACCGCGTCGCGGTACCGGCCCCACTCGCCCAGCAGCAGCCGCAGGCGGGTGCGCCCTTCGCTCGTCAGGTTGTAGAAGCGCGCCCTGCGGTTGTGGTCGGAGCGCCCCCATTCCGATTCGATGAATCCGGAATCCTCGAGGCGGTGCAGCGCCGGGTAGACCGTGCCCTCCTCCAGCGCGAACGCGCCGCCGGTGACGAGCCGGATCCACTCGGCGACGCCGGCGCCGTGCGTCGGCTCCCAGCGCAGGGCGCGCAGGATGAGCAGGTCGATGGTGCCGGGGAGGAGCGGGAGCGGCGCGTCGGCGGCCATGCCGGACGATACTCCCCTAGCGCCGCTAGGGGAAGCGGTGGCCGCGCGCGCGGACCGCGATTACCCTTCGCCGTCCGCGGGGCCAGGCCCGCGCCCACGTTCGACCGTCGTCCTTCCGGAGGCCACACCTGATGTCCAGCTCGAACGCTCCCGCCGCCGTCGACGGCACCGGACTCGCCCGCGTGGACGAGATCTTCGGCGCCGACGTCTTCTCGCGCCGCCTCATGCGGCAGCGACTGCCGAAGAACGTCTTCAAGAGCCTGGTCCGCACCATCGACCAGGGCGCGCCGCTCGATCCGCTGGTGGCCGACGTGGTGGCGGCCGCGATGAAGGACTGGGCGATCGAGAACGGCGCCACGCATTTCACGCACTGGTTTCAGCCGCTGACCGGCCTCACGGCCGAGAAGCACGACTCGCTTATCAGCCCCGACGGCCAGGGGGGCGTGATCTTCAACTTCTCCGGCACCGAGCTGGTGCAGGGCGAGCCGGACGCCTCGAGCTTCCCGTCGGGCGGGCTGCGCGCGACGTTCGAGGCCCGCGGCTACACGGCGTGGGACCCGACCAGCCCGGCCTTCCTGATGCGCGGCGAGAACAACGTGACGCTGTGCATCCCGACGGCGTTCGTCTCGTGGACGGGCGAGGCGCTGGACACGAAGATCCCGCTGCTGCGCTCCATGGAGGCGCTCTCGCACCAGGCGCTGCGGATCCTCAAGTTGTTCGGCACCGACGCCGGCGTCTCGCGCGTGTTCACGACCGTGGGTCCCGAGCAGGAGTACTTCCTGGTGGACCGCGAGCTGTTCTACGCGCGGCCCGACCTGCTCGTCTGCGAGCGCACGTTGTTCGGGGCGCGGCCGCCCAAGCACCAGCAGCTCGAGGACCACTACTTCGGCACGATCCCCACCCGGGTGCTGGCCTGCATGAGCGAACTCGAGCACGAGCTCTACCGTCTCGGCGTGCCGGTGAAGACGCGGCACAACGAGGTGGCGCCGGGGCAGTATGAGATCGCCCCCCTGTTCGAGACGAGCCATTTGGCCAGCGATCACCAGATGCTGACGATGGAGGCGCTGAAGCGCGTCGCGCGGAGGTTCGGGCTCGAGGCGCTGCTCCACGAGAAGCCGTTCACGGGCATCAACGGCTCGGGGAAGCACAACAACTGGTCCATGGCCACCGACACCGGCGTGAACCTGCTCGATCCGCAGGACGACACCCACACCAACACGCACTTCCTGGTGTTCCTGGTCGCGGTGATCCGCGCGGTGGACATCCACGCCGACCTGCTGCGCGCCTCGATCGCCTCGGCCGCCAACGATCACCGGCTGGGCGCCAACGAGGCCCCGCCGGCCATCATCTCGATCTTCCTCGGCGACATGCTCGTGGACATCCTGAAGCAGATCGAGTCGGGCTCGCCCAAGCGTACGCTGCGCGGCGGCATCATGGACCTGGGCGCGAAGACGCTGCCGCAGCTGCCGCGGCACTCGGGCGACCGCAACCGCACCTCGCCGTTCGCCTTCACGGGCAACAAGTTCGAGTTCCGCGCCGTGGGGTCCAGCGCGTCCATCGCGTGGCCGAACACCGTGCTCAACACGATCGTGGCCGAATCGCTCGACTACGTGGCGAACGAGCTCGAGCGGGCCGTGGGCAAGGGCGGCGGGCCGGAGAAGACGCAGCAGGCCGTGCTGCCGCTGCTCAAGAAGCTGATCGCGCAGCACAAGCGCGTCATCTTCGACGGCGACAACTACACCGAGGCGTGGCACAAGGAGGCGGCGAGGCGCGGCTTGCCGCACCTGGACGACTCGGTCGCCGCGTTCCCGGTGCTCTCGGCGAAGAAGACGGTGGACCTGTTCAAGAAGTACGGGGTGCTGAACAAGGCCGAGGTGGACTCGCGCGCCCACATCTCGGTCGAGAAGTACGTGAAGCAGAAGAACATCGAGGCCGAGACGATGGTGCAGATGGCGCGGCAGCTGATCCTGCCCGCGGCGCTCGAGCACCAGCGTCGGACGGCGGCGGCGCTCGAGGCCACCGAGGCGTCGGGGCTGAAGGACGCCCGGCTGCGCAAGCAGCTGCAGGAGTACGTGGCGATGGTCGGGGAGTTCGCCGCGGCGGTGGACGCGCTCGACAAGGCCGGCGCGGGGCACGACGAGGAGCCGATGACGGAGGCCCGGCACATCAAGGCGAAGGTGCGTCCGGCGATGCACGAGTTGCGCCGGCTGGCGGATCTGCTGGAGCAATCCATCGCGGCCGACCTGTGGCCGCTGCCGACCTACCGCGACCTGCTGTTCCTCAAGTAGCGGCGGGCGGCGCCGGGGAGTGTGGGGGGGGGCGGGGGTGCGCCACACGCGCCCCCCCGCTATTTTTCCCGCCCACGGCCAGGTAGCTCAGATGGTAGAGCAGCGGACTGAAAATCCGCGTGTCGACGGTTCGATTCCGCCCCTGGCCACTCCTTAACATCAGCAGCAGCAACGCATTAGCCGCGGTGCCCTACATGGCCGGGGCTTCGCATTGTGCCCAGATTGTGCCAAGGCGCGCCCGGGCCTCAGCCGCGAACGGGCGCGAGTCTTCCCCGAGGCGTTCGGTTCGCCGCCGTTCCTGCGCAATCCTAGACCGCCGTTGACACGACGTCCCCCCAAGAAGTTTCGTTGATCGGTTGAGACCGCTCAGTGAAGACAGGGCTCCCTAGCGGGCCGACCAGTTGTCGGGCGAGGCCGTGTGAGCCAGGTCACCGCCGGCGGAGCGTGGTGCGTCACGGGCCGTTACTCCACGGTGTCCGCGAGCGTCTTATGTGTGGGACCGCGCCCCTGAGCGCGCACCGGACAGCATCGCCGACTTTTCAACCAGAGGTGCCTTCATGCTTCGCTTCTCCGCACGACTCACCATCGCCGCCGGCGCCGCATGCTTCCTCGCGGCCTGCGGCGCCGACACAGGCGTGAGCGGCCAGATCGCCGTCCAGTTGACGGACGCGCCCGGCGACAACATCCAGAGCGCGACGGTGTGGGTCTCCAGCGTCACGCTCGTCGGCGGCAGCGACAGCACGGGGCCGCAGTACACCGTGCTGAGCACGCCGCAGCAGTACGACCTGCTCACGCTCACCAACGGCGCCACGGCAGCGCTGGGCACGGCGTCCATCCCGGCCGGCGACTACACGCAGCTGCGGTTCGTCGTCGATTCGGCGCGCGTGACGCTGAAGGCCGGCAAGACATTCAGCGACAACACGAGCAGCAAGACGCTCCAGACGCCCAGCGCGCAGCACTCCGGCATCAAGGTCAACTTCTCCGGTCCGGTACACGTCGCGTCCGGCCAGACCATCCTCGTCGTGGACTTCGACGTGTCGCGCAACTTCGTCTTCACGGGACCGAGCGCCAGCCCGACGGGGTTGCTCTTCAAGCCAGTGCTCCACGCGTCGGTCCGCGACATCGCCGCCTCGATCGCGGGCACGGTGATGCCCGCCAGCTCGAAGGCGCGTCTCTACGCGATCATGAACGGCGACACGGTGACGAGCGCGCTGGCGGATTCCGTGACCGGCGCGTACAAGCTCTGGTTCCTGCCGCCGGGCTCGTACACGGTGGCCGCAGTCGCCACGGGCTTTCTGACGCAGACCGTCAGCACGTCGGTGGCGGACGCGCAGAACAAGACGGGCTTGGACTTCACTCTGACGCCATAGATACCCCAGTCCGTTAAGGACTCGAGGCGGCCGCCGGGCTTGCTGCCAGCGGCCGCTTCTGCCTGTAGTTCAGAGGCACCACCGGTCTACCCCAGCGCCCTATCCCGGCGCGGAACCACGGTCCATATCCGGCGTCTGAAAATCCGCGTGTCGACGGTTCGATTCCGCCCCTGGCCACTCAGTAACGGGCATCGCAACAACGTGTTAGCCCCGGCGCTCCAACGGCCGGGGCTTCGCGAAGCAGGATCAGCCAGCGAGTGGCTCGTAGCACAGCAGGACGTTTCCGTTGCTGAAGGTCCGCGTCTTCGTCAGCCTCAAGGGCACCCGCTCTTCGACGCCCTGGAACATCGTCCGACCGCGGCCGAGAACGACCGGGATCACCACGATCTGGTATTCGTCGATCAGGCGGTGGCGCGCCAACTGGGAAACGATGCTGCCGCTACCCAGAATCGCCATGTCCTCCCCCGACTCCTGCTTCAGTGTCCGAACGACGCCTGTCAAGTCGTCCTTCACCAGTGTCGTATTGCTCCACGATGCCCGGTCCAGCGTTCGGGAGAACACGACCTTCGGGAGATGGTTCATCCGTTCGGCGACGACAGGCATCTGTTCAGCCGCCAGCGGCGTAGGCCAGTAGCCCGCCATGAGTTCGTAGGTGATCCTGCCGAACAGGAGCGTGCCTCCGCCACGGGCATTGCCGGCAACGAACGCCTCCCACTCGGCGTCCCGGGCGGGATTGTGTGCGAAGCGCATGTCGCCGTTCGCATCCGCGAAGTAGCCATCGAGGGACATCGAATTGAAGACGACGAGTCTCGGCATGTTCCATCTCCTTGGGTCACGTGCACGCGGGCCAGGGGTCGAACTTTCGCCGCCGTTACGGCGTGTGCGTCACATGGCCGCACAATTGCCCGTTGACGGTGTAGTCCCAACCGAGCGCCTGGCCGAGCGCGTTGTACTGGATGCTGGACACCGAGCCGGTCTGACGCTCCGATCCGTCCTGGCACTGGTAGGCGTAGGTGTACCCTAACGTGCGCCCGAACTGGTCGGAGCCGGTGCCGGTGTAGGTGACGTCGATCGAGGAGCAGCTGAGAACGAAGCTGATCTGCGGGACCTGACCGCCGAAGAAGCTCCATTGCGCATCGGAGCACCCAAGCTGCTTCGGCCCGGTGGCCTTGTCTCCACCGCCGCATGCGGTGGGCCCGCCGCCGGCGAGCAGAAGGCAGAGCGCAACGATCAGACTCGAACCACCAAGGAATCCGCGCATGTTTCGGTCCTCCGGTCTGCGGGGCGGCGCGGCAATGGATCAGCGTCCGGCGGGCTACCGGTACAGGGAGAAGATCGCCGCCAGCGCCGCAAACTCCCCCACCTGCGGCGGGATGATCCGGATCCGGTCGCGGTGGGCGCGAAGCCCCGCCACCAGCTCGGCCGCCGCGCCGTCCTCCAGACCCACCAATCGCGCCAGGTCCAGCACCACGCGATCCTTCCGGCGCGCCAGGGCCGCCCGCAGATCAGCGACGAACCGCGAGGCCGCCGCGGTCGTGAGGCGCCCCTCCACGAACACCCACACGGTCGAGGCGGGCCGGCGCTCCACCTGGATCGAAGGACCCGCCGGATACGCACCGCGCAGGCGGCCCCACGCCCGCCCGGTGGGCTCGTCCCACATCCGGAAGGTGTTCCGCACCAGCGGCGGGTGCTGGAACAGGCCGAGCCTGAGCCTGACGCCCGTCCAGGCAGCCAGGCCCACCGCCGCCACCGACTGGAGACGCTCCTTCCACGTGGGACTCCCCAGCGCCGCGTGGAGCCGCTCCTGAAGCCCGGCGATCCAACGCCGCACCACCGCTGTCGGTCCGAACAGCCTGCCCACCAGGAACAGCGGGTACGCTCTCCTCATGTCGGTCGCGATCCGCTCCGCCTTGGCCCGGAGAAACGCGCTCGGAGACTCCCGGTGTCTCAGGTAGCCCTCGAGCCATCGGTCCACGGAACGGTGCAGCACCGGCCCCAACCTCCGGAAATCCTCCTCGAAACAACGCCGCTGAGCCGCCTCGATCTGATCGGTGGTCATGGATGGATGACTGCACATCGCATAGAACCCGCTCCCGCGGCGATAGAACAGCTCGGGGTCCTCGGCCACCGCCGGCAGGAGGCTTCCGTCCCGCACCACCTGCTCGTAGAAGGGCGTGCCGGGACACGGGCCGTAGATCAGGAATTGTGACAGCACCGGTCGCAACGCGAGGAGACCCGCCAGCTCCGCGTCGATGATCTCGGGGGTCTGGTAGGGCAGGCCCACGATCATGGAGGCCAGGATCGTGATCCCATGCTCCCGGAACTCGGTGAAGATCTCCTCGACCGGCC
>Ga0315281_10006167_pt1 | contig 17092 bp, 17 predicted proteins | sample YL17G07_0_MG_FD_204540 | JGI IMG/M metagenome (GOLD analysis project Ga0315281, IMG submission 204540) | Sediment microbial communities from Yellowstone Lake, YNP, Wyoming, USA - YL17G07_0 | ecosystem: Environmental > Aquatic > Freshwater > Lake > Sediment | place: USA: Wyoming | collected...
CCCTCCACTCCCTGTGAGTCCACTGACCGCCATTGTCAACGACCAAGATGCGCATGATAGAGGCAATAGTGGAGAGGTATAAATCTCCTGCTGAGTCCAGGTTCCACTTTTCAGTGTTATTCGGGTCCAAGAACAAGTACTCTTGACCGAGAGGCCCAGAGCATGGTCATCAAGCTAGGAGGAAAACGCTCATTCCCACTCTATGGTCGCGGGCGGCTTGTTCGTGACATCGTAAACGACCCTGTTGACCTTGGCCTTCATCTCGTTGGTGATTCGGCTGGATATCGTCTCGAGTACATCATGCGGCATCTTCGAGTAGACCGCGGTCATGGCATCGACCGAATCCACTGCCCTCACAGCTATCGTGAATCCGTAGGCGCGTATGTCCCCCTGAACACCGACGCTCTTCACAGGTAGCAGCACCGCGAAGTACTGCCAGGGGAGTTTCATCTTGCCTTTGGAGGCGGCTATCTCGATCTCCTCCTCCACGATCGCACACGCCTCTCGGACTATTGCGACCGACTCGCGCGTCGGCTCCCCCATGACGCGTATCGCGAGGGCGGGCCCCGGGAACGGCTGCTTCTCGGCGACCTCGATCTTGAGCGCTCGGCCGACCTTGCGCACCTCGTCCTTGTACAAATCCCTTAGAGGCTCGACGAGCTTCAGGCTCATGTCCTTAGGCAGTCCTCCGACGTTGTGATGTGACTTGATGGTGTCCCGGAGGCCGCCACCGCTCTCGATCCAATCTGGAGCGATCGTCCCTTGTACGAGGAACTCGGCACCGAACATCTTCGCTTCGCGCTCGAATATCCGGATGAACCTCTCACCAATGATCTTCCTCTTCTGTTCTGGCTCGGTCACGCCCTTCAGGGCGTCGAAGTACTCATCGCCAGCGTCGACCACCCTGTGGTTCACACCGAGGCGCCTGAGCATCTTGTCGACGCTTTCGGTCTCTCCCTTCCGCATGAACCCGGTGTCGACGTAGATCGCGAGGAGCCGCTCGCCGATCGCCTTGCCGACCAACGCGGCGCAGACCGTGCTGTCGACGCCCCCAGAGGCGGCGATGATGGCCTTCCCCTTCACGTCCTGCCTGATCTTCTTGATCTGCTCGTCTATGAATCTCTCGGCGTTGAACATCTAGGTCTCAACATCCTTTGAATCCTGGGCGACCTGGTCCTTCAGCTTCTGCCTATAGTTGGACAGAGCCTTCCTGATCCTGGTATCCTTGAGCGCGAGAATGGCGGCGGCCAGAAGAGCTGCGTTCTCTCCCCTGTCCAGCCCCACACCAGCCACGGGCACGCCTGGCGGCATCTGCACGACCGACAGGATCGCATCGAGGTTGAGCGTGCCGCTGACCGGAACGCCTATGACCGGCTTGATGGTCCGGGCCGCGATCACTCCGGGGAGAGCCGCGGACAGTCCCGCTATGGCAATGAAGACCTCGGCATCCGCCTCTGCGACCAGCTTGTCGACGAGCTCAGGCGTCCTGTGAGCACTGGCGATGCTGAGCTTGTACTTGATCCCGAGTTCCTTCAGGACCGCGATGGCCTTCTCGGCCACCTTCATGTCGCTCTTGCTGCCTAGAACAATCTGGACGCTCATAGCAAAAGGTAGAAGGATAGTTTGTAGAAATATGTTTGCTGCTCACGACTTCATTATCGCGAGCAGGAACACGCCGATTGCGATCAGTGCGCCGATGACGGCCGCGATGATGTACAAGAACGCGTTCCAAATGACGCTGGACAGGTGGACATTGATCATGTGGACGGAGTGCATCCCCATGACGACCCACAATACCCCGACGACGAGGCCTATGACGAGCAAGGCCACACCGATCATCCGGCTCTTTCCGCTCCCGAAATAAGCCGTGAATATTCCCGCAAGCAGCATGAACAGCGCGAAGACCAATATGAGCACTGTCAAGAAATCCATCAGACCGATTGTCATTTTCTTCAACTCTCCTGGAACCGATGTCTCAGAACTTTATCCCCGTCAGGGTTTTGGTGTCTATCACGCCTGGAATCGAGCGGACCTTGTCGACGACTACCTGTCCGAGGAGGTTGAAGTCCTCAGCCTCGATCTTCGCGATCAGGTCGTACTCTCCGAACAGAGGGTGCAACTCGACTACCTCCTTCACCTTGAGGAGTTCGTTGTAGACCTCATGTTCTTTTGCCGGCGCGGTGCTTATGAGTATGAAACCTACGGCCATCTGGTCCTCACCTATTTCGCGTAATGAGGTGTCCTGTCATAAAGCTTTCGACTTTTTGGCTCTGGATGGAATCGGGTCGTGCGGATGCTGGAAGGCGGGGATGTCACACTCCACGACAGCAATCGGTCCGAGCAAAGCAACTTGCGGATGACCGTGAGACACGAATAATCAAGGCTCAGTACCCGCGTCCCGACAGAGCACCGATCCTCAGACGCACTTCCTGCGGGCGGAGCGTCTTTGCACCATGTCCCATGTGGGCAAGCTGCTCTGGCCCCCGACCCCCTCGACCACGAAGGATGCTGTGGCCGCACCGACCCATGCGCACTCCTCGAGCGGAAGCGATCTCGAAAGCCCAGCGTAGAACCCTGCGCGGAACCCGTCCCCCGCTCCCGTGGTATCGACGACCCTGTCGGGCTGCACCGTGCCCGCCGTGATCTCGTCGCCGTCGGTCATGATCCTGCTCCCATCGCCTCCTCTCGTGTTGATGACCATCTTGACATGCGAGAGCAGCTCGGCATCCTCCTTCAGGTTCAGGTACGACTTCGCCTTCTCCAACTCGGCCGAGTTCACGAACAGGATGTCACACTGGTCGAGGACGGACTTGAACGTCTCCGGGGTGTAGACGTAGTGAAGCTCCTGCGCGGGATCGAAGGCGATGGTCTTCTTCTTCGCCCTGGCTCTCTTCGCGATCTTCAGCGCGTACCCTGGCCTGCCCGTGCCGATGTGCACGAACTTGGAGCTGTCGACCGTGTGAGTCCTCAACGGAAGCTGGTCCTGCAGCTTCATCGCTCCCTGATCCACGAACCCTATCTGGTTGTGGTCCTTGTCCGAGACCATGATTATGAAAGGTGTCCTCGCGCCATGGACCTTCACGACATCCGTCGTATCGACCCCGCTCTTTCTTAGTGCCTCCATGAACGGGATTGGAAAATCATCGCCAACATGGCTTGCCAGTGCCGTCTTCACTCCCAGCGACGAGGCGATGCGAGCAAGGTTCGCACCCGTTCCTCCGTACAGCTCATGCCTGCCGAGAAGCTCGACCGTGGTGTTCGGAGAGGGGAACCTCTCGGCATTGTAAATGATGTCCAGGGCGGTGTGGCCGTATGCGCCAAGGATGTTGCTAGCTCTCAATTCGTCGCTTCCCGGTGACCGTATCTGTCAGGACCCACTTGAAAAGTTCGGCGGTTCCAAACGAGTTTCCGTGGGCCGATCCGGCTCTGAGCAGTGAAGGACTAGGTCCCTTCTCTCCAGCTCCGGATGTAGGCCTGCTGCTCCTTCGTCAGTCTGTCTATCTTGACCCCGAGCGTCTGAAGCTTGATGTCGGCGACGAGCTTGTCCAGATGATCTGGGACGTCGTACACATCGGGATCGAGCGTCTGGGCGCTCATGTCGATGTACTCCAGGCAGAGCGCCTGGATCGAGAAGCTCATGTCCATTATCTCCACAGGATGGCCCTGTCCAGCGGCCAGGTTCACCAGCCTGCCATCAGCGAGTAGGTAGACCTTCCGCCCGTTCTTCAGCCTGTACTCCACGACGGATTCGCGCACCTTCTTGTGCCCTTTGGACATCTTCTCCAGAGCCGGTATCGATACTTCGTTGTTGAAGTGGCCCGAGTTCGCCAGGACACAACCGTCCTTCATTACCCTCAAGTCCTCAGACGTCACCACGTCCTTGCATCCAGTGGCAGTGACGATGAAATCCGCGTTCTTCGCAGCCTCGCTCATCGGCATGACCGCGAATCCGTCACACTTCGCCTCGATCGCCTTGATCGCATCCACTTCTGTGATGGTCACGTCCGCCCCCATCCCTTTCGCTCGCATCGCGATCCCGCGGCCGCACCAGCCGTAGCCCGCAACGACGAAGTTTCTCCCTGCGATGACAAGGTTGGTGGCGGTCATGATCCCGTCCATCGTCGACTGGCCAGTCCCGTACCGGTTGTCGAAGAGGTACTTCATGTAGGCGTCGTTGACGTTCATCACTGGGAACTTGAGTGCGCCCTCCTGAGCCATTGAGCGGAGCCTCACAACACCAGTAGTAGTCTCCTCATTCGCCCCTTTGATCGTTCCCAGCAGTTCCTTCCTCTTGGTGTGAAGCAGGAATATGAGGTCGGCCCCGTCGTCGATCACAAAGTCGGGCTTCATGTCGAGGACCTTGTTCAGCGATGCATAGTAATCCTTATTGGACTGGCCCTTCTTGGCGTATGTCTCCAGACCGTATTCCTTGTTGAGGGCGTACGCGACTGAATCGTCCGTCGAGAGCGGGTTGCATCCGGTTAGCCTCACCTCGGCCCCGGCCTCCTGTATCGTGAGCGCGAGTACGGCTGTCTTCGCCTCCGTGTGCAAGGCCATTCCGACCTTCATGCCTTCGAAAACCTTCTCCTTTACCATCCGCTCTCTGATCTTGCCGAGGACCTTCATGTGGGTCCTCGCCCATTCGATCCTGTTGATGCCCTTCTCGAGCAACTCGTTCTTAGCCATTCTACCGGAAGCTAATCGGATGGTCCATTAATAACTGTTGTTCCACGGAGGTCAGAGCTCGAGAAAACGTCTCAGGTTGCAAGCCATGCTCCTCGAGACAAGCTTCAGGTTCTCGTCCCTGTCATAGCAGGACAGCGCGAGCTTGGCCGCGCGGGGATCTTCGGCGAAATCCTCCACATTCTTGATGAGCTCTGGAATCGCTCGCGTGAGCTCGTCGACGATCGTGACGGTCGCGTTCCTGGCAGTACGGGACATCGGGTTCAAGTCGATGGCGATGGTCTTCTTGCCCATCTTCGCCAGCGCTTCTGCCCTATCGCCATCCTCGAGCGGGATCAGCACGACATCGGCCATGCCAATCCCATCTTTCGAGCACAGACCGCGGAGGCTGTCCAATCCCGGGATCTTCGCATCGGGCAGGAACCCCAGTACGTTCATCGCCCCGTGCTTGACGAGGACCTTCTCGATCTTGGTCACGCGCTCGTCGGTGCGGTGGAAGAGACCGATCTCTATGCGTGCCTTGGATATCTGTGAAAGCCTCACGACGTCTGCAGCACTGAGAGCTGCGACGTTCCCGTTGACCGAGATGACCGGTCTTTTCGCTTTGAGCAGAAGAGCGGCCGCCGCGCAGGACGCGGCTCTTCCTTCCTTGGTGGTCCGCTCCCCAAGAAGATAGTCGAACATCTCACCGCGACCGTGCGCGATGAGCCCCTGCGGCACCACGATCCCTTCTTTGAAACCCTCGATGAGCTTCTCTCTTCGGACAAGGGATCCGTAGCGCGGATGGGTCGCCGGGATATCAGTCATCAAACCTCCACTTGAAATGTACCACCAGGTAACCCATCTCAGGTCGCCCAGTCCAAGACCGGAGTGGGGCTCAAAGCTTAAATACCTTGAGGAAAACATTATATATAGACTAGAGCATTGGCCCGCTAACACAAACTATTTATAAGATTCGGTGAGCCCATTGCGTCTTCTCGGTGTGGTGCAGGACATATCCCATGACGGGAAGCTCATCGTCAAGGCGAGGTTCGCTCCGAGTCCTAGAGAGTTTGTGAGGGACAATCTGAAGGCGGAGGTCGGTAGGGTATCGAAAGTGTTCGGCCCTGTCCGAGCTCCGTACGTCGCGATCGAACCGAGGAAGGAACTGAAGACCCTTGCTGTGCTCGGCAAGGAGGTCTACGTTCAAGATAGAACGGAGGGGGACTATGGCAAAGGTAAGAGAAGAAACTGAACAAATCGAGAGATGCCCAGAGTGCAACAGCTCCCACCTGGTGAGAGACTACGAACGGGGAGAACTAGTGTGCGAGGACTGCGGGATAGTCCTCGACGACCAGCTCATAGACCAGGGGCCCGAGTGGAGGGCCTTCGACGTCGAGCAAGGTGAGAAGAGGGCCAGGACCGGCGCTCCGATGACCTATACCATTCACGACAAGGGACTTTCGACCGAGATCTCTTGGAAGAACAAGGACTCGTACGGGAAGAGCATCCCGACGAGGAACAGGGCGCAACTGTACAGACTGAGGAAGTGGCAGCGCAGGATCAGGGTGTCTAATGCCACGGAGAGGAATCTGGCGTTCGCGCTGAGCGAGCTGGACAGGATGGCCTCTTCGATGGGCCTCCCGAGGAACGTAAGGGAGACTGCGGCGATGACCTACAGGAAGGCGGTCAACAAGAACCTGATCCGAGGAAGGAGCATCGAGGGCGTGGTGGCCGCGTCACTGTACGCCGCCTGCAGGCAGTGCAACGTCCCGAGGACGCTCGACGAGGTTGCGAACTCGTCCAGGGTAGGTCGGAAGGAGATCGGCAGGACATACAGGTTCATGACGAGGGAGTTGAAGCTGAAGCTCATGCCAACGAAGCCCCAGGACTACATATCGAGGTTCTGTTCGGAGCTGAAACTGTCCGGCGAGGTGCAGTCGAAGGCCGCGGACATACTCAAGGACGCCGCCAAGAAGGAGCTGACCTCTGGCAGGGGACCCACTGGCGTGGCTGCGGCTGCGATATACATCTCGTCCATCCTGTGCAACGAGCGCAGGACCCAGAGAGAGGTCGCGGACATCGCGGGCGTGACAGAGGTCACGATCAGGAACCGGTACAAGGAGCTCACTGAGAAGCTAGGCATCGAAGTTCAGCTGTAAGCCCGCCTCGTCCAAACCTCAATGCGAAGAAGCCCTCGCGGCTTCTTCCAAATCACTTTTCTTTTCCTTGAGCGCGGTGCTTTGCTGGGATCCTTTGTGTCTTCCCGACGGTGTCAAAAGGCAGAATCCTCCCCTACCAGCATCAGTAATCTCTGATGTAGATCCAGGCTTTGATAGCAAGCATCAGGATTATGAGAGCCATTCCGATGATTAGAAATACCTTGCCTAGATCCTCCCGGCGATAGAGGACAAAAGCTATCGTCACGACAAAAAAGGTACTTGCCAGGAAGCCGAGGACAATATACGCTTTTTCCTCCAGCGAGTAGGCCCCTCCATAGCCGAGTACGCCATACTGCGCCACACTTATCAGATACACTGAAGCAATCACAATCATCAATGGGATCCAATTGATGTCTCGCCAAGGAGAGCGCCTGAATGGAGCGTTGTCAGGATTATCTGTCTCCATTCCCTGATTTGATCCCCCGTAGCCTTTCCTTCCCATGGCCGCTCTTCTCGGCTCGTTGCCATACGCCATTGGCATTAAGACCTCTCTCAGCTGCGTCGCGCACGCTCCGCAATAGGAAGCGTTTTCGGGGTTCTCGGAACCACAATTCGGACACTTCATCGCCATGACCTCATCCTGGAAGTGACTTTCATCCTGTATAGTCTTTTCCGATGTGAGGCTCGGACCCCTTGTCGAGTCTTCAATTCCAGGACGAATCCATTTCTTCCATGCAGTAAAGGAGATACATATTTTAACAGCGCAACTATTCGCTAGGATGGCGAGAAACTTGGTGAAGATAGGCATCAACGGCTTTGGAAGGATCGGCAGGAACGCCTACCGTGCTGCGCTCGAGATGCGCGGCTTCGGGAAGGATTTCGACATCGTCGCGGTCAACGATGTCGCGCCTGTCGACTCACTTGCATATCTACTGAAGTACGACTCTATCTACGGCAAGCTAGACAACGTGGTGAAGGTGGAAGGTTCCGGGATCTCGGTTGATGGTCGGAGGCTGGAGATAACTCAGCTCAAGGACCCCGGCGAGATACCCTGGAGAAAGTTCGGGGTCGATGTCGTCATAGAGTCAACAGGCCTGTTCACGGACAGGGAGAAGGCAGCGAAGCATCTGCTTGGCGGGGCGAAGAAGGTCGTGATTTCCGCGCCGTCTAAGGACGCGGACATCACGCTGGTCCTCGGAGTCAACATGGAGATGTATGACGGCTCAAAGCACAACGTGATTTCGATGGGGTCGTGCACGACCGGCAGCCTGGCGCCGCCGGCCAAGGTGCTCAATGACAAGTTCGGCATCGAGCGAGGGACATTGCTGACAGTCCATGCCTACACTGCGGACCAGAGAATCACCGACCTGCCGCACAAGGACTTCAGACGAGGCAGGGCCGCGAGCCTATCGATCATCCCCACCTCGACCGGGGCCGCGAAGGCCATAGGAAAGGTCATCCCGGCGCTCGAAGGAAAGATGAACGGGATATCGATGCGAGTTCCCACTCCTTGCGGATCGGTGACTGACATCACCTTCGACTGCAAGGTCGATGTCACTGCAGAGGAGCTGAACAAGGCCCTGCTCGAAGCGTCACAGGGGAAGATGAAGGGCATCCTGGGGTACTGCACCGACCCAATCGTCTCCACGGACATCATCGGCGACCCACACTCCGCCGTCATCGACTCACTCTTGACGATGGTCGTCCAGAAGAGGTTCGCGAAGGTGTTCTCGTGGTACGACAACGAATGGGGCTACGCGAACAGGCTCGTCGAACTCGCACCGAAGCTGCTGTGATCAGGGGCGATACCTGCTCAGGCTGACGTACTCGACCGCCTTCTTGGACACCTTTCCGAGGAGGATCTCCTTCTTCACGCCGTGCGCCAGCCTCACCGCCCTGCTCACCTCAGGCCACATCGCCTTGTAGTCCTCGGGGACCGCGTGCACCAGGTATCGAGCGTGCTGCGTGTTCTGATCGCCCTCGTATGCCCGGAAGTGGGAGCCATACTTGAACCCGGTCTTGACGATCAGGCCCCTGCCCTTCAGGTCCTTGAACGCCTCAAGCCTGAGGTCGAAGTCCGGCTGCAGCGCCCTCGCCCTCCTCTTCAAGGAAGCGAGGTTCACAGAGCGGCCGACCTTCGCATCGGTCAGCTTCAGGGCGCCGAGCTCAACTAGGAAGGCCGCCTCGATGAGCGAGAGTTGGAGGGTGGGACCGATCTGCTTGCCGAAGTTATGGCCTCCGCTGTGCAATGCCAGCACGCTCTCAGGGTCTGGTATCAGGACCCGGTCAGCCATGAGGACACCGTCCATCGTCCTGCTCAGATCCACGGCTCCGAGCTTGCCCTTCGGGGTGACGCGCTTGACATCGTAATAGGTGACGTCGCTCTCCTCATCCACCACTGCGAGCAGCAACTTCTTCCTGACGTCGTTGGTCCGGTCCAAGTGCTCGAGCGACTTGCTGAGGTCGAATGTCGAGCGCTCAGAGATCGCCGACACCCACCACTTGCTCGGGGTCTTAGTCGGCGTTCCTCCTCGAGGGAACACCCTGAAATCGAGCGGAGGCTGGCCCAGCTTGACGATGTATCCCCTCTGCCGGAGCTCCCGATAGACGAGGTATCTCACCTCGAAACCCTCTGAGGACTTGTGCCCGAGCATGAGCAGAGCGCTTGCGCTCAGTTTCTTGTCATCCGAGAGGATATCGAGCCTCTCCGACTCGACGAGGTAGATGGCCTCCATGAGGTCGAGCTTGAGGCCTCCACCCGTCTGTGGGACCCCGTAGTAACCCTTGTTGTGTATCTGGCTGGCCTCTGCCTGGTCCTCGACCAGCACATCGTTCCCGGCAAGCTTGCCCGTCATCCACCCTGCATATGGACGGATGTTTATTACTCTGTTTCTCACGATGGTTCCAAAGATCTTCTGGATTCGCGTTGGGCCCGGAAGAAGACGGCGAGCCTGCTCAGTGCAATTGTTGATTCTTGCCTAGGACCTGAACTCCTTCACGCGGTCTGCCATATCCGATAGCCGGCGCTGAACAAGGTCGTTGATGCTGTCTCTTGGATAGGAGCCGTCATCTTTCCTCGCTCCCGCGCTGACGCCGGTCAGATGCTCGATTCCCTCGTTGATGGACGCCACGGACCAGATGTGGAACTTCTTCGCTTTCATGGCGTCGAGCACCTCCTCCTTGAGCATGAGGTTCTGGACATTGCTCTGCGGGATCATCGCGCCCTGCTTTCCCGTCAGCCCGTGGAGCTTGCATACCTCGAAGTATCCCTCGATCTTCTCGTTGACTCCCCCGATGGCCTGGACCTCGCCCTTCTGGTTCACCGAACCGGTCACGGCGACGCTCTGGGTGATGGGCTTGCCGGACAGGGCTGACAGGATGGCGTACAGCTCCGTGCTGGAGGCGCTGTCGCCGTCCACGCCGGAGTAGCTCTGCTCGAAGGTGAGCTTTGCCGTGAGGCTGAGCGGCTTCTCCTTGGCGTAGTTGTCGTTGAGATAACCGCCGATGATCACCACTCCCTTGGTGTGAGTCGGGCCGCTCATCTGGGCCTCCCTCTCGACGTTCACCAGCCCTTCCTTGCCGACGCCGATGGACGCAGTGATCTTCGTAGGCATCCCGAACTCATAGTCGCCCATGGCCAGCACCGAGAGGCCGTTCACTTGGCCGACCTTCGCCCCATCGGTCTCTATCAGGAGGACTTTCTTCTTCACCATCTCCTGGAGCTTCATCTGGATCATGTTGGAGCGGTAGATCTTCTCCTCCAGGGCTTTGTTGATGTGCTTCCTCGTTATGACCTTCGCCTTGCTCTCCATCGCGTAGAAGTTCGCTTCGCGGATGACATTTGCCACCTCGGCGAAGAGGGTGGCCATCTTGTTCTTGTCCTCCACCATCCGAGAGCTGTGCTCGATGACGGCCGCCAGTCCGGTCGGATCCAGGTGGAGGAGCTTCTCTTTTGTGCAGAGCGTGCAGACGAAGTTCCCGTAGAGCTTGATGTTCTCCTCGTTCCTGTCCATGGAAGTGTCGAAATCCGCCTTGACCTTGAAGAGCTCGCGGAAGTCATTGTCCATGGAGTAGAGTATCTCGTACGCCTCAGGATCGCCGACGAGCACCACCTTTGCATTGAAAGGGATAGGTTGCGGCCGGAGCGACTTAGTGACCATGTAGCCAAAGCGCGCCGCTGGCTCTTCGATCTCCAACTTCTCATTCGAGAGGGTCTGCTTGAGGCTTGGCCATGTGAGGGGGTCCGCGAAAAGGTTTTCCACTGGAATGACCAGGAAACCACCGTTGGCCTTGTGCGCCACACCGCCCCGTATCATGGTGTAGTCGGTGAAGAGCGCACCGAACCTCGCCTCCTTCTCAGCCGCCCCGAAGACGCGGGTGTATGATGGGTTCATCTCGATCTCGACGGGTGCCCCTTTGAGCTTCGAGTTGTCTACGATCACGTTGACTGCGTAGTTGTGCTTGGGTCCGTCCGTCGGGATCACCATGCCCATTGGTCCCGGCTGGGGTTGTTCCCCTTGAACGATCGTCGGCACGTTGTCCAGTATGTCGTCCTCGACGTGCTTGATGTATTCGAGGACCTCCGGGAATCCTCCAAAAACCTGCCTGATGCCGAACAGCCGAGGCTCCAGGACGTAGGTCGCGACCTCCCGGTTCAACTTAACTAGCTTCTCCTCCGCCTCCTTGTCGAGGTTCCTGAGCTTTATCAGGGATTCCTGGACACTGCCCTGGAGTGCCTCTCTTCTCGTCTCGATATCTTTCCGCACATCTGGGGCGAGCTGGGCAAGATCCTCCTCACTCACGGGCTTCCCTTCTATCACGGGCACTAGCAGGAGCCCGATCGGCGACTGGACAATCTGGAATCCCGCGTCCGCCGTCAGCTTGTTGAGGCTGTCTACGAACACCTTTCTCTCAGAATCGATGCTCCGCAGCGTTGCGCTCCTCCTTTGAGCGTATTCGTTGCTCTCGAAGGCCTCCCTGAGGGAGGCGGCGATGCCAGCCACGAACTTGTCCATCTCCTTCTCCAGCTCGACGCCCTTCCCGGCAGGAAGACGGAGCGCGTTCGGCTCTGTGGGATCATGAAAGTTGTTCACGTAGACCCAATCATCCGGCACCGGCATCTCCTTCGCCATATCACGGATGAAGTTCTCCACCGTTGTCTTCCGCCCTGTGCCTGGCATGCCGGATGTGTAGATGTTGAAGCCCTTGCTCTTGATGCTAAGCCCGAATCGCAACGCCTTGACGGCCCTTCCCTGCCCGATGATCTCCATCAATGGCGGCAGCTCTGCCGAAGACCTGCATTCGAACGCGACCTTAGGACAGCTGTTCCTGGCATCCTTGTAGCTAAGCTCCCGAATCATTACCCCGCCACCTTTAACCGGCTGGTTATGGCGGATACCCGGAGATAAGCCCTGCGCCGACCACGAAGCCGCGGGCCGCGCTCTCCATTCTCGGTGCGGGCACGAACAGCTCGGTCCGCACAGTAGCGTTCGCGACAGTCTGGCGCGTTCCCCAATCCTACTTTCCCTGTGCACGGAACGCCATCACGGCCATCCCATTGAGCACGACGCCAAAGATTGCGATCGCGAGAAATGCGTGCCCGATGGCATTCCAATCATATCCAGTGAGGATCATCGCGCGTGACGCGTCCGCGATGTAGCTTACAGGGTTGACCGATGAGAAGTCTTTGACCCATGTGGGCAGGAACGCCTTGGGTAGCATCGCTGTGCTCAAGAACAGAAGCGGAAACGTAAGTGTGAAGCTCACCATCATTGTCGCCTCAGTGTTCTTGGTACGAAGTGCGACTGTGTTGGAGAGGCCTGAGAACGCGACGCCGAACGCAGAGGCGAGGATCACGATGAGCACGGCTCCGGGGATTCCCGTGGCGAAGGGGATTCGCCACCCAACGCCGACCTTGAGGAGGTAAGCAACGCCAAGAACGATAGCTGCCTGTCCTGCCATGCGCATCCCGTCGGAGAGCAGCTTGCCCAACAGCACGCTGCTGCGGCGCATCGGCGCGACGAAGAACTTATCCATGAAGCCCGAATCGATATCGGCCACCATGCCGAAACCCGACTGAGCGGCGCTTTGGATTGCCGTCATGACTGTGATCCCTGGAAGAAGCACGGCAACGTAGTCATATGGCAGAGGCTGGATGGACCCCCCGGGACCAGCAGTGGCGGAGCTGAAAACGTTGCCGAAGGTGGAGCTGAACATGACCAACCAGATAAGGGGCATGAAGAGGCTGAAGAAGAGGATGAACGGGTTGCGCGTGAGCTTCTTGAAGCCTCGCCAAGCGACCCACATGATCTCATAACCCATCCCGCCCACAGTCTCGGCATCAGCCTTTCCTGATTTTCGCCTATAGGTTGCTTCGGTTTGCACACTCATCGCCTCCTCATTCCGGGGCCCATCCTGGAGACTGGTTTCACTTCTTCCGCTCGCATAGCGCGCCCCGTGTGTTCCAAGAAGACCTCGTCAAGGGTCGGGTGGGAAAGAGCGACCTGATTGAGCGGAATCTTCTCAGCGTCCAGGAGCCGCATGATTTCAAGGAGCGTCGCGCCTGCGTTGTCGGCCTGAACACTCACGCCTTCGTCGAAGGTCGTGGCTCGAGTCACTCCCTGCGCCCTCTCGATCACTGAAAGCGCCCGCTTCTGGTTTTCATCAAACCGGTCGTCACGCACGAGCCGGATGGTGACGACATCGGCCCCGATGGCAGCCTTGAGCTTTTCGGGCGAACCTTCTGCCACGATCTTGCCGTAGTCGATGATCGCAAGGTGCTGGCAGAGCCGGTCAGCTTCCTCCATGTACTGCGTGGTGAGGAAGATCGTCGTACCCTCGTCCTTGTGGAGCTTGCGCAGATATTCCCATACAGCGTTGCGTGTCTGCGGGTCGAGACCTGTCGTAGGCTCGTCGAGGAAGAGGAGCTGTGGGTGGTTCACGAGCCCCGCGCCGAGGTCGAGGCGTCGCCGCATGCCCCCGGAGTACGTGTTTGCCCTGCGGTCTGCGGAATCGGTCAGTTGCAATACTGAGAGGAGCTCCTCCACGCGGTCATGCAGGAGCTCTCCAGGCATGTGATAGAGCCGCCCGATGAAGCCGAGGTTCTCGCGACCAGTCAGATCACCGTCGACGCCAACGGACTGCCCCGTGTATCCGATGAGTCGCCGGATAGCCGCTCCCTTTCGGTCGACATCGTGACCTGCAACAGTGACCTTGCCGCTCGTCTTCGCAAGGAGCGTTGTGATGACTTTGATGGTCGTGCTCTTTCCCGCCGCGTTCGGACCAAGGAACCCGAAGAACTCGCCCTCCTCCACGGAGAAGCTCACGTCGTCCACCGCACGCACTTCCTCCTTTCGGCCACCCCCGTATACCTTGACGAGATTGCGGACATCTATGATAGGGCCGTTCGATGAGCGAGCTTCAATCATGTTCCAGCGCGATGATGCCCTCTGGTATATAGTTTAGTCCTTAGCAAAGGAATGCAGAACGTTTATGACCGCGCAGGAATTTACTCGCTCCATCATGAGACCGGCCGCGCGCGGCGCCCCGGTGGAGGCACTTTTGGCTCAATACGACGGGGAATGTAGCTTCTGCGCAACAGGCTCAAGACTGTCACGTATGATCCCATCCAATAACGACCTCCATCTTCCGGACGTTGCCAAACTGCAAACCTTCGAGGACGATTGATCAGGAACAGCAGGGAGAAGATGGCTGACGATAAATCGTACAAACGGTTCGTGCTCCTCATCACTTCGGTCGGAGCGATGATGGCCCCTCTGGACGGTTCAATCGTCGGCGTGGCACTTCCATCGATCACGAAGAGCCTTGGAATGAATTACGTGTCGGTCATCTGGGTCCCGGCCGCCTATCTGGTCACCCTGGCCGTGTCCTTGCTTATCATCGGCCGGCTATCGGACACCCGTGGCAGGAGACCAATCTTCATTTTAGGTTTCGCTATTTTCATCTTTGGCTCGTTCCTTTGCAGCGTCGCCCAGAACGGGGCCGAAATCATCACGTTCAGGATCCTGCAGGGAATCGGATGCGCGTGCATAGCCGCGACAGCCACAGCGATAGTCGCCGACGTGTTCCCAACCAAGGAGCGAGGAAAGGCGTTTGGAATAAACATCATGTCTGTGTATGTTGGGGGAGCCGTCGGTCCATCACTAGGAGGCGCATTGACCTACGCTTTTGGATGGCGGTCGGTCTTCTGGGTCAACATACCGATCGGGTTGATGGTCATGACGCTCGCGCTCTGGAGACTCAAGGAGAGCGTCCCGAGAAGGGAGAAGGAGCCATTCGATGTCCCAGGCATGGTGACCTTCGCTACCGGGTTGGTCAGTCTTCTTGTCGCCATGACAATCGGGGAGTCCGCTGGATGGACCTCCTTGCCCATCATCGGCCTGCTAGCACTAGCACTGGCCTCTTTCGGGTTGTTCATCTTCTCAGAGATGAGGAAGGGGTCGAAGGCGATGATCGACTTGTCACTCATCGCCCACAACCGGTTGTTCGCGGCTGCGAACATCGCGGCTTTGTTGAACTACACGGCGTTCTTCGGTGCCAGCTTCATCATGTCCTTCTACCTCCAGCGTGTGCTCGGGCGGTCTCCCCTGGAGACCGGGGCTATACTCATCAGCATGCCAATAACCATGGCCGTGCTCGCGCCGATCAGCGGGTGGGCTTCAGACAGGGTGGGCTCAAGGATACTGAGCACTGGGGGGATGGTGTGCATCACCATCGGCTTGATTCTACTCAGCACTCTCACCCTCACATCATCCACCTCCGCCGTCACTATCTACCTCTTGATCATCGGGGCTGGCATGGGACTCTTCTCCTCTCCCAACACGAACGCGATCATGGGCTGCGTGGAGAAGAGTCAGTTGGGCGTGGCCTCGGGCATGGTGGCGACGATGAGGACGACCGGACAGTCGCTCAGCCTAGCGGTGACCGGGGCGGTCATAGCCACGGTCGCATCGTCCAAGGTGGTCAGCTCGCTCTTCGCCGGAACGAATCCCGCACAGATCGCCGTGGAGTCCGCAGCGTTCGTACACGGCATGAGCCTCGCGTTCATTGTATCGGCCATGATCGCAGCAGTGGGGGTCGTGTTCTCTTTCGCAAGGGGGCCATCGCGATAAGCTTCAAGAGCCTGCGATAAACATCACCGACAGCCGGGGTTTCTGGCTCGTTAGCTACCCTCGCCTGGCATACCGCGGGGTTGGCGTAACCATTATATAGAAGCCCTAACATAGTCAAATCCAATCTAAGAACTCCGAGAAGAAGACCGAGGAGAAGAAGACGAAGAGGCTCCCGGTGAAGCAATCTGCCTACTTGTAGGAAGACCCCTTTCATTCATGTCATTTCAATCGTGACTCGAACGCGAATCATCACTTGGTGAAAATCATGGCGGAGAAGAAAGAGAAGATCCTGCGTGTCGTTCAGGCCAAATCCGCGGACGATGGCAAGGGGATTGCGAGGGTGGACCCTGCCCTCATGAAGATACTGAAGCTGGAGCAGGGCGACACGGTGGTCATCGAGGGGACTAAGAGCACCGCCGCGACCGCATATGCGGGCTTCCCTGAGGACGAGAATCGCGGGATCGTCAGGATAGACGGGACGATCCGAAAGAATGCTGGCGTCAGCCTCGACGACAAGGTCGGCATCAGGAAGGTCGTGCCCAAGCCGGCGAACAAGGTAACTCTCGCGCCCACGCAGCCATTGAAGATCATGGGCGGGGAGGAGTACCTCGTTCAGACACTTGAGGGGAGGCCCGTGATGAAGGGCGACCTCCTCGAGATAAACATTATGGGCAGGAAGTTCGACCTCTTGGTCCAACGAATAGCGCCTGGGACCGAGGTCGCGATGATACAGAACTTCACCGAGATCAAGCTAAGCGAGAAACCTGCCAAGGAAGAAGCGGCGAAGGGTCCGAAGGTGGCTTATGAGGACATCGGCGGGCTGCACCAGGAAGTCGACAAGGTCAGGGAGATGATCGAGCTGCCGCTCAGGCACCCAGAGCTGTTCGAGAAGCTCGGCGTCGAAGCGCCCAAAGGCGTCCTGCTGCACGGGCCGCCAGGCACTGGCAAGACGCTCCTCGCAAAGGCGGTCGCATCCGAGACGAGCGCGAACTTCATCTCCATCGGCGGGCCCGAGATAATGAGCAAGTTCTACGGCGAGAGCGAGGAGCGGCTCAGGGAGATCTTCAAGGAGGCGGCTGAGAACGCCCCTAGCATCATATTCATCGATGAGATAGACTCCATCGCGCCCAAGCGCGA
>Ga0315281_10006168_pt1 | contig 17091 bp, 15 predicted proteins | sample YL17G07_0_MG_FD_204540 | JGI IMG/M metagenome (GOLD analysis project Ga0315281, IMG submission 204540) | Sediment microbial communities from Yellowstone Lake, YNP, Wyoming, USA - YL17G07_0 | ecosystem: Environmental > Aquatic > Freshwater > Lake > Sediment | place: USA: Wyoming | collected...
TCCTTTTTTAATATCGACTGGATTGGATGGAGGTTCGGACGGAATAGTTGTAGTTGTTGAAGCTGTTGTATTCATACAAACAGCATGCCACCGATCATATGATGTCTGTGCAGCGCCGTTGAAAATGCTGTTGCCATTTCCACCATCGACATAGCTATAACCTACCAAACCGGAAGTGCGACCGAGAACAAGAGTGTTATAGTTCCATGTGAGGCTGATATTTTTGCAAACCCATCCTGCTGCTGTAGGTGTTAGCGTGTCTGTATACAAGTTCTGCCCGGTAGCTGTTTGACGCAAATAATAATTCACTGGAAAAGTGTCATTCACATAAAAGCAAACTTTGCTTATGTTATTTGGCGCAACAGACCAGTTTGCAGCTGCTTCTGTGATATTATAGTCATCGACAGAGCAGTCATACTGATAGCTTCCTCCTAATGTTCCAGTGACAGTGTAGTTTTGATATTGGCCGCACGGGTTTGTTGAAACAGCTGTGTAAAGTTTGATCCAAGAGCTGTTGCTCAGCATACCTGTATCATTCCATGTTTCTGCCTTGCCATAGTTTGTTACACCTGGCGCGCAGCTACATAATGCATTGTGGTAGCAAGTCAGAGGACAGTCGCATGTTGTATTCATGCCGCAGTCGCATGTTTTAGCAAGGCTCCTGCCTATATCTGAAGGTTGTGTGTTTACGTAAATTTTGATAACATGAGAAGTGACAAGAAGCCATTCGCTGCTACTTAACAAAGTTGTGTCATTCCAAGTCTCAGCCTTTGCATAAGTTACCGTGTCGGGGCTATACGAAAAGGTACAGTCGCATGTTGTATTCAAACCACACCCACATGTTTTTGCAAGTGTCCTGTTTATATCAGATGGTAGAGAGTTTACATATAGTTTGATTGAATATTCTGCAACCACACTTGTTGCTGTGGCAATAGTTGCCAATATCGCAAATATGGCAACTAGACATTTTTTATCCATAATTTCAATATATTTTGCGGATTAAATATTAAGTTACAAATGAAGATAGTAGAACAGGCTTCCTTGGAGGAAGTAAGTGAGCAAAACGCCGAAAAACATGAAGGGAGCGAAGGGAACGGTTTTTGCAATCTTTACTTCTTTATATCCTAGCTTTTTGCTGCTGTGTAGGATTGAAATATTTTTTACATCCTCTTTAGTAAGGCGCGAGGATGTGTCTGATAGCAAGCTTTCTTTGAACGTTCTGAACAAACTATACAATGTAACAAAAGTCCTTGGCTCTTCTTTGGCATAGTTATTTTTTCTGTTAATGGGTTCGCCAAGTATCATGCCTTCCTTCAAATTTTCTATTCTCACTGTCTCGAGAAGAGAATGTTCTATAGAATAAGGAAGGATGACAGTCATTGCAACAATAAAGACTGCTAAAAACAAAAATCTTTCGAAAAACTGCAGTATAATTATAGAGTTGAAGTAAAAAATTATTATCAGCAAAGCGGCAAAGAAAAGAAAATTGTTTGAGCTCAAAAATTTAGAGCTTTTTACAAGTTCGATGAGAATGAAAATGGCGAAAAGGGTCAGCAAAAGATCGGGCTTGAATTTTATATAATCGAACAAAGCATTTGTCAGAAAGTAAAGGATAAACACCATCAGCATCGTATTCAGCATGCTTTTCTTGTTAAGAACTTGTTTTGCTTTCATTTTCAAAAGTTTTGCATTCAATTTAATCAATGAAAACAATATAATGAATGCTGCTATGGGAATGAAAGTGTTGATTAGTATATTGAGAGCAGGAAAATATGTGATGTAACCGTGTTTGTATGTGAAAACCGGCAGCAGCAGCGAGTAACCTAAAAACAGCTTTGCATCACCTTCCGCCCAGAGGCCTGAATTCCAAATGAAAAATCCAAATCCCAAAGACACGAAAAAGTTTATTATGGTTTGAACAAAGTCTGATTTCAAATCGAGTGAAACGTTAAGCAAGAGGTTTGTAAAGAATATATTCAAAAACAGGCCTGTGAGCAGCATTATAATTATGATGACATTCTTAATCTTACCATAGCGTATATCTGTATAAGAAGTAACTATTCCGAATGTTAATATTGATAAAAGTAGGGGGTTTAACAGATCCATTAAATTAAAATATATGCTGATAGATTATTATAAAGAGGTGTTCTGATGGCTGAAAACATTGATGTTGATAAAAAAGAAAACATGGTTTCTGTAAGTGTGGATCCGAAGATATTTCCGCTTGATACAATATTTTCCGCTGCTTATGTTTTTATTGATGATGCATATGTCATCATAACAGGCGACCCGAACCAAGAGGTTGTTGTCAAGTTTAAAGGCAAAGGCAAATGCGGTCTTGTTGAGATGGGAAGGAAGTTTAACAACGAGCTGCTCAACTATGCGTTCTACGCAGTGCAAACTGCAAGGACAATGCCTATACGAACTGCACTGATGCAGAGGGCGTTCTTCATGCATTCTGCCAAACCTGTTAATCAAGTGAAAGAGCTGAGTTATTTGGACGACCCTTACGGAATAAAGAAGCCTTACAAGGTGAAAAAAAGTGGAAGAAGTCAGAAAAGAAGGAAGTAAGGTTGTTGTAGAGATTGACTCTAGGATATACGATAAAAAAAGCGTTGAAGAAGCTGTAGAGGATTTTGGTACTCCGGCGAAGTTGAAAGGGGGTTTTGGATTTTTTATGGTGACATTTAAAACAAAAGAAAAAACAGAAGTTGGATATGAGTTTTACAATTTTCTTCTCGACAAAGTGAAGGAAAGAAAAGTGATGTAATGGCATTCAGCTACTTGGTGAATGAAGGGACTACACAAGTGCCGCATGTCATAAACAAATTCTCTTTCCTTAACATTGATAAAAAGCGCGTTCTAGTTACAACAGAACACGGAGCGTGGGTTGTTCTAAACAAACAGGAATTCAATCTACTGAAAGATGGAAGGCTAAATGAAGACTTGAACCTGTTTACAGTGCTTGAAGACAAGGGAGTTGTTGTTACGAATAAAAACACTGAAAGGATAGCGCAGATGTACAGGGATAGGTTTCACCATCTTTTCAACGGCATCAGCCTTCACATAGTTGTGCCTACACTGCGATGCAACCAGAAATGCGTTTACTGCCATGCTAGTTCTGTATCTGCTACAGAGAAAGGATATGATATGGACAAGAAGACAGCCAAATCTGTAGTAGACTTTATTTTTCAAACACCCTCCCCTTTTGCGACAATAGAATTCCAGGGCGGAGAGCCGCTGCTCAACTTTGATATTGTCAAATATATTGTAGAGTATGCTAAACAAAAAAACAAAAGCAGTAAAAGTGATAGGAATGGGTGGTTTGCTGGCAGAAAAAATATTTGTTTTACTGTAGCGACAAATTTTATGGCAATGAATGAAGAAAAACTGGAATTTTTGATGGAAAATGATGTTAGGCTTTCCACATCGTTAGATGGACCAAAAAAACTGCATGACAAAAACAGACCTTATATGGGCAGCAGCTACAAAACTGCAACAAGATGGATTGATGCTATAAAGAATGAGTACAGCTATGGATTTTTTGACTCTGCCCTGCCAACTATAACCCGCTTTTCGCTAAAGTATCCAAAGCAGATTGTTGATGAATATGTAAAGTGGGGGTTCAAGCATGTAAGAATGAGGCCGCTTAATATAGCCGGTATGGCTGCTGATTCATGGAGCAAAATAGGCTATACAGCCGAGGAATTTGTGAAATTCTGGAAAGAATATCTTGATTATGTTTTGAAAATCAACAAAAAAATATGGTTTGTGGATGACGACACTGTTTTTATGCTGAGGAGGATACTCACTTTAGTCCCTCCGTTGAACGCATGCCTGGGAGCACCGTGTGGAGCATGCACAATCCAGGCTGCTTACAATCAGTGGGGAGATGTTTACACTTGCGATGAAGCTCGTGCTTGTGAACTGTTTAAACTAGGCAATGTTAAGCAAAAAACATACAAAGAGATATTCACTTCCAACGAGGCTGTTAACTTTGTAGGGTTAACATCCATGACTTCGTCCGCATGCGACAACTGCGTGTGGCATCCTTTCTGTTCGCCTTGCTTGGTAAGCAGTTACGGCTCGCAGAAGAATGTTATACCAAAGCTGCCTTCTGACTTTTTATGCAACACAAGAAGGATGCAGTTGGAATATCTGTTCAAAAAGCTGCTTGGAAAGGAGCAAAAGATACTTTTTGAGTGGTGTAAAAGGAGCAGTTTTTGATCAGTTAAATATTTATTAACTGAAAAACAAACATTTAATAGAAAGATATGATAAAGAAGAAGATTTCCAAGTTTCTTATAGGAGAGGAGAGCAAAATACCTAGGAAGGCTCTGGTTGGTTTGGGAGTTGCACTGGCAACTGTTGGAATTGCTGCTGCTGCGCAGACTCATACTTCAAGCACATCTTTGAGCTATTTGAAACCAAGCATTAGAGGCATACACACGAGCCACACTTCTGCATCCTCTACATCACCTACATCGACTGTGCATACAAGCACTGCTCCAACTACTACAACTACCGGTTCTGAACCTGGATGCTTTTTGGGGGAAAGCCTTATCGAAACTCCAAATTCTTTAGTAAAAATTTCTAACTTAAAAATTGATGGCATTGTTTTAGGTTTTTATAAAAACGGAGATATCGTTGAAAATGAAGTTAAAAAGATTTTTACTTTCAAACGAAATCAGTATTATATTCTAAAAACTAAAAATTCTGAAGTGAAAGTTACAGCTGGACATCCTTTCTACACAGGCAACGGCTACAAAACTACAAAAGAATTAAAACGATTGGATTATGTTTACATTATATCTAATGGTAAATTAGTCAAAGAAAAAATAATTTCCAAGAAATGTATGAACGAAAAAGTTACTGTCTATAACCTACAAGTATCAAACACGAACACTTTTTTTGCAAATCATTTTGCTGTTCACAATAAATGCTAATTCATCTGTTCCGCTTGAGTATTAGCTCTGAATTTTTTAGAAGGGGGCAGTAAGTTGCGGAGAATGCGAAATATTAATAAATTTATAAAAGATTAAAAAATAAATGATTGTTATTATTCATATTGTAAGTATTCACAACACTTAATCGACTCTTGGACTAATCCCTGCATTTTGTTTAAAATTTTTTAAACTTTATTTAGAGATTATAAATATAATTTATGAAAATACTGTTCTTTGCAAGCCACTGCAACGGTTTAGGCCACTTGAACAGATTGACTTGTATAGCAAGGGAAATAAAAAAAATCGATTCTCGCCACAAAATATTGTTTCTGACAGCGCCTGGATGTGATACTTTTCTGAAAGAATTTCAGTATGAAGAGATACCTTTGTCTGAAATAACGTTGACAGAAAATGGATATTTCGCAGATTTGGATGTTCAAGTAAGTTCTCATGTGATAGCAGATTACAAGCCTGATGTCATTGTTTTTGACACTCATTTTCCTTTGGCAGTGCTGAAGAGGGCTGGAATGAAGAAGATAAAAACTGCTGTTGTGCTGAGGAAGACGAAAAAAGATTATTTCAATAAGATTGCAAAACTGAAAGCTGATCTCTTTATTCTGCCGCACGAAAGGAGGGATTTCAAAGGATACGACATTCCAAAAAAAGCGGTTTTCGTCGGCCCCATAGTCAGGGAGGTTGATGGAACAAAAATAAAGGATGTTGTGAAAAGGTATGGCATAAAAAAGGAAGATTTTGTGGTGACTTTCACATGCGGCAGTGGCGGTGGTAGAGAATCCAGAGGTTTTATTTATGCAACGACTAGAGTTTATAAACAATTGAGGAAAAAAATCGGAAATCTTAGATTCATAATTTTGGCTGGAAATCGTTTTCAAGAGAAGGTTGACATTGAAGGAATTACAGTAAAGCAATTTGAGCCAGAAGCAATAAATCTCTTGAGAGCTTCTGATTTGGTTGTTGCAATAGCCAGCTATAACACGTGCAATGAAATAATGTTTGTAAAAACACCATCGATAATAATCCCTGCCAAGAGGGTGAATGAAGAGCAGGGCGAGCGGGCTAAAAACATGGAGAAAATCGGCATATCTGTCGTTTTGAACGAGATCGACGAAAAAAAAATTGCTGACAGCATCCTCGAATACTATTATTCTCACGATATGAAAAAAAGGATGAAGGAATCGTTTTTGAAGGTAAAGATGAGGATTGGCAACAGGGCGGCTGCAAAGAGAATCCTCGGCTTGAAACTAGGATAAATTTGTAGTCATAAAGTTATTTATTGATGTTGTACTACGATGAACATCGAACAGTTTAAGATGGACAACGTATACGATCAGAGCTTGAAGGAAATTTGGAATTCTAAAAAATTCAAAGATTTTAGATTAAAAGTGATGAATTCAAAAGAGGAAATTTGCAAGAAATGCCAGCTTGATTTCGAAACAAACAAAACTATTAATGAAATTCTGAAATAGAAGTCTTCAAACATAATCCATATTGAAAATTTTTATTATTTCCCGGCAAGTTTGTATTTCAATCTTTTTTTTAACAAAATGACGTATTAATGAATCCAATGCATTCAATCTGCCTAATTTTTTTGCAATAACCCAGGGGTGACAGAGCTGGATGTTGATTTCATATGGCTTCAATGGACCAACTATTTTTTTCCTTGTTTCAACCCACTTTCTTATCCTATCCTTTTCAGTTCCAACAGCTTGAGGAGATTCAAAAATACTAAAATCATCTGGCAAATGGCAGGGCAGCTCAACAATCGGCAATTTGTAGGGTGGGTTTTCGTGAACAGAAGAGTCATAGACGAATCCCTCTTCTTTCAATATCCAGAAGATTTCACCAGTAAAGCTGATGTAAGGCGCCCTGAAGCCTATTACTTTTTTTGATATTAAATTTTCTAATGTCTCTTTGCTTTTTCTTATCTCTTCTTTTTGCTGTTGCAAGGGAAGATCAGCCAATCTCACATGGTTGTATGAATGGGATGCGATTTCATGACCTTTTTTTGAAATGTTTGTTATTAATTTTGGGAACTTTTCTGCCACTTTTCCAGAAACGAAAAAAGTAGCTTTGACACCGTGCTTGCCAAGCAACTTGAGAATTTTAGGTATGTTATTCTCTTCTGATTCCCTCCTTTCGTCGTTTATCAAAGACTCTGTATCAAAAGTTAATGCTATCATAAATTAACTTTTTTCCATGTCATTAATCAGTTTTTTGTATTTTTTGTCCAATTTAATAGCGGAATTAAAAATCAGGTTATTTTTAAAAAAATTGTTGATTATTGAACTGTCTTTAGGCAAGCATTTACCTCCGATGCCATCTCTAGCTTCCTTTAAATCCATGTTCCATTTCGAGTTCACATATTTTCTAACCTCATTAAAATCTAAATGTTTCTTATCGCAAAAAAGTTTTATTTCTTCTGCAAGTGCAATTTCTACAAATCTAATCGCATTCTCCAATGGTTTGCATAATTCAGCATACTTGAGAGTAGTTATAACGAACAAATCTTTCGGCATGAAACGGCTATAAAAATTAATTCCTCTTTCCAAGCATTTTTCTGTTGCCCCCGCTATTAACCTCTTTTGGTTGAATATATGATGTTCAGAGTCGTTAGAGTTAAATCTGTGTGGAAAAAGCAAAAGATTTGATTTCTTTTTATTCACCACAAAATCGGCCAATTCTTTGCAGGTCCCTGGCTTGATTGTGGACTCTATGCTGACCAGTGGTTTTCTTGAATAATCCAAAGACTTAACAACGTTTTTTACTTGTTCTGTTTCATAAACGCAAATTATATAAATATCCTGTGGGGAGTCAATTTTATGGTTGACATTTAGACCCTGAGCCCTATAACTTTTGACTTTATTTGAATCGATATCCACTCCTAAGATTTCATCTCCATTTATTTTTTTCTGAATTTCTTTAAAAACTTCAAGACCCGTCGTGCCTAGTCCAACAACAGCTATTTTCATAAGCTTCACATATAATCTTTCAATTTTTTATTTAAATTTCTTATAATACTGGCCTATGGTGGAACGAGTTCAAATCAAACTGTTTTCATATTTATTCAGTCAAATAAATAATAAGTTCGAACCAGAGTCCATCAATCTAATGAGAGCTTCTGATCTGGTTGTTGCGATAGCCAGCTATAACACGTGCAATGAAATAATGTTTGTAAAAACACCATCGATAATAATCCCTGCCAAGAGGTTGAATGAAGAGCAGGATGAAAGGGCGGAATATATGAGAAGGATGGGAATATCTGTGTTGAGCAGGATTGATGAAAAAAAAATTGCTGACTGCATTCTCGAGTACTTTTATTCTGATGGTATGAAAAAGAGGATGGGAGAATCGCTTTTGAAGGTAAAGGTGAAGGTAGGTAACAGAGCTGCTGCCAGGAAGATTCTTGGACTAGTATAAATTTTTTTAGCTCCAAATAATCATAGCCTTGAAGATAGTAATGTTTAAATAGTGTGTAATTACTAAAGAGTAATGATTAGTATGCAGGATTTGAAACGGAAACTATTTGAGGAAAGTCTTGCAGGAAAAGATATTTCTAGTTTAGGCAATATTACAAATTCTACTAATACAGAAAGGCAGGTTGATCAAGGTAAAAGAAGATTTATTAAATATATAGCTGCTGGAGCTGTTGCGGCTGGTGTTGGTTATGTTGCAGCTAAAAATTTTGGACTTTTAAAAGGAACAGAATATACTGAAACGACTAACTCTAAAAGAGCAACAACTGAATACACATATACTGAAGCAACTAACTCTAAAACAGCAACAACCGAAAGTATAATTAGAAGAATCAAAATCCCAGACAATGGATGTTATCTAGGAGCTGCCATTCCAGATGGAGAAGATTTTAATCAATTTGAAAATGAAATTGGTAAAAAAATGGCAATTCGAAATTCTTTTTGGACATTTGAGCATGGAACCACACCGTTCGAGGAAAAACAATTGACACCAATTATAAAAAATGACAATGTGCCTATGATAAGCTGGGAGCCCGTTTTATTAAATAAAAAAAAGGAAGAAATTCCAATTAAATTACAAGATATTATTGATGGTAAATATGACGAACACCTAACTAGGTGTGCATCTAAAGTAAAAACATTTGAACATACAATATTTTTACGTCCAGCATGGGAAATGAATGGTAGTTGGACTCCTTATAGTGGTGCTAATAACTTTGGTTTATATGGAGATAAAACATGGAAGGAAGCTGATGACCTATACAAATATTACGGTGATCCAAAAAAAGCAGATGGACCCGAAAGGTACGTTGATGCTTGGAGACGTATACGAAAAGTTTTTGATAAAACAGGTGCCAATAATATCGAATGGGTATGGAGTACTGCCTCTAGTAATTACCCACAGGAAATTTGGAATGTGCCAGAAAATTATTATCCAGGAGACGAATATGTTGATTGGGTTGGAGTTTCTCTATATAACCATGGGTGGATTTATGAAAAAAAAGGTTGGTTTAGTTTTGACACGCTTTTTTCAAGAACTGAGCCAATTAGAGTTTATAACATGTATCGTCATAAACCATTTATGTTGGCTGAATGGGGTTGTGGAGAAGGAAGAGAATATGCTATAAGTGGTGATAAGGCTAAATGGATAACTGAAGCTTTTGATGTAATTAAAAATAAGTATTCTAATATAAAAGCGGCTGTATGGTTCTCGAAAGACAAAAGCAACTTGGGAGATCCAAGTGAAAAAGATTGGCGTATCGATTCCTCTCCACAAGCCCTACAGACCTATGTAAAAAGTATATCGGATCCTTATTTCTTAGATCATGTGACCTTTGAACCAGTTATTAGTCATACGAGTTTGAACCAGTTAGTACCTTACCTTTTAAGAAATTAATGAATATGACAAAGGTCCAACAATAATTGACGCGGGAAGAAGAAAGCAGGCCTCCTTTTTATATAAAAGCTACAGAATTTAAAAGATTTATAACAATATACTTTAATTAACTAAATTTATAGATGTGTATAAAATTGCCAAAAAAAATTATGAAATCAAGTTTTTTCCAAAGTGATATTTCAAAAATTATTGATAATATGATAAAGAGCCCATGTAATAACAATTGTATCTTTTGTAAACCAAAATTTAAAAAAATTTTAATTGAAAAGGAAAAATTGAAAATTAATCATCTATATGAATTACCAAAATATGTTCAGATTAATCCAACTCATAAATGCAACCTTCCCTGTAAACATTGTGGAAATAGTACTATATATAAAAGAGAGTGGGAAATATCAGAACTTAGTATTTGGGAGTGGAAAAAAATAATTTTAAATATGAAGAATTGGTTAAATCAATTCTATTTAAATATAGGTGGTGGTGAACCTTTTTTAAAAAAATATATTATTGAACTTTTAAGATATTGTAAAACATTATCAATAACTCCTCATCTAGTTACAAACGGTACACTAATTAATAGGGACTTAGCAAAAGAAATTGTAAAAAATAATCTAGCAAAAATATCTATATCAATAGATGGATTGGAAAAAACACATGATAATTTAAGAGGAATTGGAAATTTCAAAATTACATTAGGGGCTATAAAATATATAAGACAATTTGATAAAAATTTTCCTATATACATAGATACCGTAATATGGAAAAATAATATAAAGGATTTAATACCTTTGGCTCACTGGATAAAAGCGAATAACTTAAATATTAGTTTTCAAGCATTAGTTGGAAGCATTAAAAATAAATCAAATTTATTTCCTAAAAGTGAGAAAAAGTTATCAAAGATAATAGATAAGTTAATCAAATTAAAGATTCAGGGATATCCTATTGATAATTCAATTTATGAATTGAATGTTCTCAAAAAATATTATAATAAAAAATGGGATTTGATAGAAGGAAAATGTAGAGCTAATCATATAAAAATACAACCAAATGGAGATGTTTTTATATGTACTGGGTTTCCGCCTATAGGAAATGCTTTGGAAAATGATTTCAAAACAATGCAGCAATCAAGAAAAAGATTGGAAATTTCTAAAAAAATGGAAGTATGCAAAAAAGAATGTTTTATACATATGTGTGATTATGACCCAAATGAAACAATATATTTACCTTGCAACATTGATTTTAGAAATGATTTTCTTGAAATAATTAAACTAATTCGTATGTGGGGATTTTCAAGAATTATCCTTAATACAAATGGTAGAATGTTTAGTTATAAAGATTTTTGTTCTAACATAACTAAAATGGGGATAAATCAATTTAATGTTTATTTGTTTGGTAATGATGCTAAAACACATGACTCCATCACTGGTGTTAAAGGAAGTTTTGAACAAACTATTCAAGGAATAAAGAATCTAAGAGAAATGAATCAAAATGTTAAAGTTTTACATAAAATAAGTGATTTAATATGAATGAAGTTTAAGTATAACACATAAAATGAATAATATGAACTATAATAGCCCAATGAACGAATATAGTTTTAAACTTGAGAAACTTAGAATTTCCTTAACCACAAGATGTAATCTTAACTGCATTAAGTGTGATATACCAAAAATGAAGAAAGTTGAGTTAGATACTAATCAAATTAAGAATGCGATAAAAGATGCGTCAAAATTAGGGGCTAAAAGTATTTCATTAACTGGGGGTGAACCTACTGTTCGAGAAGATATCTTTGACATTATAAGATATGCTAGTAAGAAGAACATGGAGGTGGGAATGGTTACTAATGGTACATTGGTGGATGAAAATTTTGCTATAGAACTTGCCAAATCAGGATTAGATCATATTAATGTAAGTTTAGACGGACTTAAAGAAAAAGATGAAAAAATTAGAGGTAAAGGAAATTTTGAAAAAACGGTTAATGCAATAAAACACCTAAACGGAAGAATAAGTAGTATTTCAATAGAAACAGTTATACTTAAAGAAAATTATTTATATTTAACAGATGTATTAAAATTAGCTTCAAATCTAAATATTAAAAACATTAGTTTTCAATTATTTTCAGATAGGTTTTTAATTCAAAAAAATAAAAAACGTATATCTAATCTTGAAATTAAAGGCAATGAAATTGAAAAATTAAAAAGAGAAATAGATAAACTAATTATTCTTTCAAAATTATATGGTATTAATATAAATGATAAGTATTTGCAACTTGTTCCAGATTATTTATCAAAAAATCTAAACTTCCTTTTAATGAAGCAAAACTGTTTGGCACCATTTAGACAATTTGCTATATCACCTAATGGGGATGTTAAAACTTGTTGGGCGTACGATGTAATTGGCAATATACATAAAGATTCATTAACAAAATTATGTTCTTCGATAAACCTTAATAAATTATTGGAATCAGTTAAAAATGGGAATTGCCCAGGATGTTTACTAGTTTGTTATCAAAAGTTCTATTAGTGGTGAAATTGAGAATCTTGCTATATGCAATAAATGGTATTGGTCTAGGCCATTTAAATAGAGTGTTATTAATTGCCAAATCTGTTAAGGCCATCGAACCTAAGGCCGAGATATATATCATAACAGAATCTAGGTTTACAAAGTTAATAGAAGATTCTGGTTTTCAGTATTGTAAAACACCTTATGTATCTGTGTATAAGTCAAAATATGGTACTTTTATTGAAAATGAATCGACATTTTTACCTTTTAAGAAATTAATGAAATCTGTAATCAAAAGGTTTAATCCAGACATAATTATTTATGACATTTGTCCTTTTTATGGTATTCTAGATGAAGGTTATATTTCTAATAAAATCAATGTATTAATTTTGCGTAAAATAAAAAATCATATATTAAGAAATCTAATAAATAATGGCATTATCAATAAGTTTCAATTGGTGATTTTGCCGCATACAATTGAAGAATTCAAAAAATATTCTGAAAATATACCGAAGGAAATATTGAAATCAGATAGATTTGTATTTACTGGCCCCATAATCAAAAAAATAGATCGTAATATTTTAAATGTGATAAAAAAACAATATGGAATTAAAAAAAATAAATTTAATGTTTTGGTTACACTGGGTGGTGGAGGAGGTCCAAATGTTGAACAAATTTTTAATTTAATACGTCAATCAAATTTTTTATTAAAAAAGAAAATAAAAAATCTCAATTTAATTGTTGTAAAAGGTCCCTACTATAAACGAGATATTTATATCAAAAACATTATAGTTAAGGATTTTGAACCTAATTTGATTGAATTAATAAAATCTGTTGATTTGGTAATATCTACAGCTGGTTATAATATATATAACGAAATATGTAAGGTTAAAACGCCAGCAATCATGTTCCCGTTTATAGGGAAAACTGAGAACCAATTAGAAAGAGTCAATAATTTAGAAAAGAAAGGTTCTGTGATATGTTTAACAGAATACGATGCTTACAAGTTATTCAAAATGGTTTTAAATCTGTATAGAAATCCTAAAAAATTAAATAACATGAAAAAGAGTTTTAGTAAAATAAAAGTCGATTCGGGTAATATCAAAGCAGCTAAAGAAATTTTACAATTATTAGAAAAATATCCAAGAGCAAATTTGAAATATAAATTTGAAAAATATCACCGAAGTAAAAAAGTTTCGATAGTCATTCCAACATATAATAGAAGAGAGTTATTGAAGAAAACTCTTATCTCACTTTTTAACCAAAACTATCCTAAAGATAAATATGAAATAATTGTTGTCGATGACGGTTCTAACGATGATACTGAAGAAATGATTAAATCATTGAAACCGACCTGCAACTTTAAGTATTTCTATTGGCCAAGAAAAGAAGAGTTCAAGCTCGGAGAACCTAAAAATAGAGTTGCTGTAGCAAGAAATATAGGAATAGAAAATTCTGAAGGAGAGATTATTGTTTTTGTGGATAGTGACATGATACTTCATCCAAATTGTATAAGAGAACATGTAAAAATTCATGAAAAATATGATAGAGTAGTTGTAATTGGATACAGATATTTGTTATTTAAGAACAATCCAAAAAACTGGTTTGAACTACTACTTAAAGGAAAGAGTAATTTAACGACGATGGATGATAAAAGAGAACTAAGTTATTTTAAATGTAATGATGACCTGAGTAAATTACCTGACGCTTGGACAGAACTCTATTCCAACAATGCGTCAGTGAAGAAGAACCATTTGATCGACGTAGGTATGTTTGATAAAAATATGATTAACAAGTTATGGGGATTTGAAGATTATGAACTTGGATATAGATTGCAAAAAAATGGTTTTAAATTTATTCTTAACAGAAAGGCTATTGGTTATCATCAGTATCATCTACCAGAATATGTGAATATTCATGGGATGATGTTGGCTAAAAAATCGAATTTGAAGTATATCTATGAGAAGCACCAAGATCCGATGATACTTCAGAAAATTGGTTCTGATATTTCGTACGATTATGAACTATTGAATTTGGGAAAAAAGTGCAATAATAGATGTACCATATGTGATTTTCTACAGCGACAGTATACAGTCGACAAAACTACAATTGAAATAAAGAAAGAAATGGACAAAATTTGTGGAAAAAGCATTCTAATTTCCGGCGGTGAGCCGACAGTCAGACCAGATATATTTGATATAATTTTATATGCCAAATCTTTAGATTTCAACAAGATTGCACTCGAAACCAATGGCCGCATGTTTTCATATAAAGACTTTTGCAGCAAGATCATAGATGCTGGCGCAAACCAGTTTTTTGTCTATATACACGGTCCTACTGCAGATGTGCATGAATCCATAACAAATACAGAAGGTAGTTTTGAACAAACTTTAGCTGGAATAAGGAATCTAACTGACGCAGAGCAAATAGTAGAAGCAAAAGTTTGTGTGACAACGAAAAATTACAAACATTTGCTGGAAACTTTTAAATTGTTGAATGGCTGTAGGGTGAAATCTGTCCAGTTTCTGATACCAAGGATGCCTGAAGAGGCTGGTGTTATTCCAAAATATGTGAAAATAGTCAAAGAGATAAAGAAAGTATTTGATTATGCTAAAAAGGAAAGATGTTTGACAAACCCGATAATATTTTTCATATAGCCAAACATAAGTTATAAGGTGCGATTGTGTTAATCGAATGGACAAAACTGAACAAGAAACAAAGCATTTTAATGTTTCTATAATTATAGAAACATTTATATATAAAAACAACAAAATATAGAAACATGAAAATCGAACGGGTTTACAGGGAAGTTTTGCATAGGGTGCTGGATTTGCACAGCAGTGAGGTTATCAAGCAGAAAGAGCTGAGCGAGGTGTGCGGGATCGCAATAAGCGTTGTCAACTATGCCTTGAATCCTTTGGTGGAGATGAACGTTATAGAAAAAAAGCCCTTCGGATTCAAAGTGATCAACCCGAAGAAGATGCTGCTCTACTGGGCATCCATAAGAAAACTTAGCAAAGACATCATCTACCAAACATTTGCCGACAAACCAGTGGGGGAGATTGAAAAAAGCCTTCCACAAGTCATTTTCACTGCATACACTGCCTATAAATTAAAGTTCAAATCTGTCCCTTCAGACTATGGCGAAGTTGTTGTATACGGAGGGGAAAATATCAAGGAAAGATTCGTCCCGAATGAAAAAATGAAGCCGAACCTGACTGTTTTGAGAACTGACGAACACTTGAAAAAATTCACTATTGCGCCACTAGCGCAGATATTTGTAGATTTGTGGAACCTGAATACGTGGTATGCCAACGAATTTGTAAAAGTATTGGAGGAGAAGATAGATGGAATTCTGGAACGATATAGCTACTGACAGAAGCTGGGAAGTTCTTCTGCAGCTGAAAAAAAAGTTCAAGTTTGTCCTTATCGGTGGGTGGGCAATCTATTTGCTGACAAAAACATTGAAATCAAAGGACATTGACATAATAGTCGATTTTGAAGTGCTTGACATGCTGAAAGACGGATATGTGATAAATAAAAACGATGATTTGAAAAAATACGAGATAAAAATTGATGATATTTCTGTAGACATCTATGTGCCATATTATTCCAAATTCGCAATACCCAGTGAAGATATTTTGAAGAGAACTGCCATTGTCGGGGGGTTCGCTCTGCCTGAAACAGAAGCCCTGCTGATTTTGAAGCAACAGGCGGAGCTGGCTAGGAAGGACTCGATAAAAGGCCAGAAAGATAGGGCAGATATCTTGAACCTGCTGGTCAATGCGACGATTGATGTTGATAATTACCGCAAAATGCTCGTAAAATACAAAATTCAAGATTTTGAAAAACGACTGAAAACCATCATTAAAACTGCTGGAAAGGAGTTTGAATTCATTGGAATAAAAGATTTCAGGAAGATAAAATTAATCAAAAAGAGAATTTTGGATAGGTTGAGATGATATGCTAATCGAATGGACAATACTGAACAAAAAATTGAAAGAACTCCAAGAAAAGCGTGATATGTCAAACAAAAAACTAGATAAAATAAAAGAAAATCTAGAAGAATTTCTTGAAAAAAATGGTTTGACTAAAAAATGGAATGTTTTAGAAATTAATAGATTGAAAAAACAAAAGGAATTCGACAAAAAAATTGTTGAGTTAAGAGTTCCGATAATGAGGGAGATCGGCGAATGGCAAATCAAAAAAGAGCAAATTCTTTCTGGAAAAATGCAAGGTTCTGTGATAGAATGTGACTTCAAAATACGAGACTTGCACAGCAAGTATGATGAAAATTGGAAAAATGTCTTAGGACCAATAAACCAAGAAACGTATAAATTTGCTGCCATGCAAAGAATTCTTCTCAGAAAAAAAGGTCTGATAGAGAAATGGGATAGTTTTGAGGATAAGAAGAGGAAAATTGAGGATAAGAAGAGGAAAATTGATTTAGAAATTTTTAAAATTGAACAAATGTTAAAAGAACTGGAAAAGAATCCTACGGTTAAAAGATGGATCAAATTGAATGAAAGAAAGTTTCTTTATGCTGCATTCGATGAAAAATTCAAAGTTTCGCAAATAGGAGTTTATTCGTTAGGCGGATTGGTAAAATTATTTAGACTCTGGGATGATAATGTTTCAAAGAGGCCTTATCATGCGAATTGGAGGTTGGTAGGAGCTTGCAACTCGAAATGTATAATGTGTGATCAGTGGATGAAGAAAGAATATTCAAAACAAAAGTTTGGAATGAAAGATGTCA
>Ga0315281_10006169_pt1 | contig 17089 bp, 18 predicted proteins | sample YL17G07_0_MG_FD_204540 | JGI IMG/M metagenome (GOLD analysis project Ga0315281, IMG submission 204540) | Sediment microbial communities from Yellowstone Lake, YNP, Wyoming, USA - YL17G07_0 | ecosystem: Environmental > Aquatic > Freshwater > Lake > Sediment | place: USA: Wyoming | collected...
TCGGCCATGGCGAGGAACATCTTGCGCAGGTTTTCGGCCTGGATGTTCTGGTCGCCGGGCCGCTCGGCGGGGGCGCGCCAGGCGATCTTGTCGAGCTTGGTGGCGCCGTCGACGAGCTTCGCGATCTCCGGCCCAAAACGGCGCTTGATCTCCTCGTTCGGGACGCCGCAGTCCTCCTGCACGTCGTGCAGCAGGGCGCCCGCGATGGCGGCGGCATCGAGCTGGAGTCCGGCGAGGGTCATCGCGGCATCGAGCGGGTGGATGATGTACGGCTCGCCGGTCATGCGCTTCTGGCCGGCGTGCGACTCCTCGGCGAAGGCGTACGCTTCCTCGATCACGCTCAGCTTGTCGGGCGGCAGGTACGACGCGCGTTCCAGCAGAGGCTGGACGCTCGGCGCGTGCGCGGTGGCCGTCAGGGGCTTTGTGCTCACGGGCGGCGCGCATCCTGGGTGCTGTTCTTGGTCAGGCCGAGCTCTTCGAGGATGCGCTCCACGGGCGTGCCGCCCTGGCGGGCGTAGCCCTTCATCCGGGCGCGCATGAGGATGGTGTCGTGCTCTTCGGGCGTGGCTTCGAAGATCAGATGGAGGGCGTCGGCGACGATGTCCTTCGCGGTCCGATGGGTCTTGGCGGCCTCGACCTTGAGGGTGGTGTAGAGCTCCTCGTCGTCGAACACGATCGTCATTCTGCGCGCCATATCGGGTCCCCTCGCGGCTCTAGACACCTGTACGCCTGTACGCCTAGGCGCACGTACGCCTGTCGAAAGTGTATCAGGTTCGCCCGTTTTGAAGCTGGCTGCTATTCTGGGACACGCTCACATTGGGGCTTGAAGCCCCGCATCCTCGCGGGTCCTCCCCGGCGCGAGGCGGATGAAAGAGTCGGTGCCATGGCCGAGCCCGAGCCCGCGAAGCCGCAGAAGTACGCTGCGCCCCGCGGCACCGCCGACATCCTCCCCGACGACTGGCCGTACTGGCAGTACGTCCGCGACACCGCCGAGCGCGTGTGCGCTGCGTTTGGGTACGGCCGCATCGAGACGCCGATCTTCGAGCACGCGGGGGTCTTTCTGCGCACGGCCGGGGCCGGGACGGACATCGTCGAGAAAGAGGTCTACCTCTTCGAGGACCGGGGCCACGACCGGCTGGCGCTGCGGCCTGAGGGCACCGCAAACGTGGTGCGCGCGTACATCGAGCACGGCATGGCGAGCGTGCCGCAGCCGGTGCGGGTGTGCTACATCGGGCCGATCTTCCGCTACGACCGTCCCCAAGCGGGGCGGTATCGCCAGCACACGCAGTTCGGCGTGGAGGCGATCGGTGACCCGGACCCGCTGGTCGACGCGGAGGTGATCGACCTGCTCTGGACGTTCGTGCGGGAGCTGGGGCTGCGGGATTACACGCTGAAGCTGAACACGATCGGTGACCAGGCCTGCCGGCCGGCGTTCGTGGAGGCGCTGCGCGGCTACTACCGGCCGCTGCTGCCGCAGGTCTGCGACGACTGCCGGATGCGCTTCGAGAAGAACCCGCTACGGCTGCTGGACTGCAAGGAGCAACGATGCCAGGGGGCGATCGCCGGCGCGCCGCGGCTGCACGACTACCTGTGCGACGCCTGCCGCGACCACTTCGAGCGGCTGCAGGGGTATCTCGCCGCGCGCGGCATCACGTACGAGATCGATGAGCGGCTGGTGCGCGGCCTCGACTACTACACGCGCACGGTGTTCGAGTGCCACCCGCTGCAAGAGGGGGCGCAGAGCAGTATGGGCAGCGGCGGCCGCTACGACGGGCTGGCCGAGTTGCTGGGCGGCGCGCCGACGCCGGGCATCGGCTTCGGGGCAGGGTTCGAGCGGCTGATCATCAACATCAAGCGGCAGGAGGTGGACGTGCCGATGCCGCCGCCGCCGGCGCTGTACATCGCGCACCTGACGCCCGAGGCAGCGACGGCGGCGCTGGGGCTCGCCGCGTCCGTGCGGGTTGCCGGGTTGCAGGCGTTGGTCGGCGGCGCTGGTCGGAGCCTGAAGGCGCAGCTGCGGCACGCGAACGCGAAGGGCGCGGTCTACGCCGCGATCATCGGCGCCGAGGAGATGGCGTCGGGCGAGGTGACGCTGCGGCACCTTAGCGACCACAGCGAGCGGCGCATCGCCATCGGCGATGTCGCGGCGGCGATCGCGTGAGCCGGGCAGTGACGATCGAGACGGAACTCAACCATGCCTGACATGCTGGTGCGGCTGTACAACCTGCCGGACGGCGCTGCGTACCACGCGCGGGCCGCGGCGGCGGGCATCGCCGTGCGGCGCCTCGATGCGTGGGACCGGGCGGCGCTGCGGCGCTTCGTCACCGAGCACTTCGGCGACGCGTGGGCATCGGAGGCGGACTTCGCCTTCGCGGGAGGCCACCCGATCGCCGGCTTCGTGGCGGTCCAGGATGGGAGCATCGCGGGGTTCGCGGTCTACGAGGCGAGCCGGCGCGGCTTCTTCGGTCCGACGGGCGTGCGCGAAGACCTGCGTGGCAAGGGCGCCGGGGCATCGCTGCTGTTCCGCTGCCTGGAGGGCATGCGCGAGATGGGCTACGCCTACGCGATCATCGGCGGCGTGGGGCCGGCGGCGTTCTACGAGAAGACGTGCGGCGCGCGGGTCATCGAGGGCAGCGATGTGAGCGTCTACGGCGACCTCTACCGCGAGGCGCGCGAGCGCGCGAAGCGGCAGGAGCAGGCGTGACGGGGCGCTGACGCTCGGGCGTAGCGCGCCCGGGTGCTACCATGGGGCGTGAGGAAGAAACCCCCTCCGGAAGGGGGTTTCCGCGTGTTCTACGATGTTTGACCGGCTCGAAGCCACCGACCAGCGATACGACGACCTGACCGCCGAGATGTCGGACCCGGAGGTCAGCGGAGATTACGAACGCCTGCAGGCGCTCGCGAAGGAGCGCGCGTCGATCGAGCAGGTGGTGCAGCTGTATCGCGACTGGAAGGCGGCCGGCAAGGCGCTGGACGAAGTGCGCAGCGTGCTGGGCGACAACGATGCCGAACTGGTGGCGATGGCCAGGGAGGAAGTCGAGTCGCTGACGGCGAAGCGCGCTGATCTCGAAGAGCGGCTGAAGCGGGCGCTGGTGCCCAAGGACCCGCGGGACGACCGCGACGTGATCGTCGAGATCCGCGCCGGCACCGGCGGCGACGAGGCGGCGCTCTTCGCGGCGGATCTGTTCCGGATGTACACGCGCTACGCCGACCGCCGCAAGTGGAGCACCGAGGTGCTCTCGGCGAACGAGATCGGCATTGGCGGGATGAAGGAAGTGATCTTCGAGGTGCACGGCGTCGGGGCGTACTCGCGGCTGAAGTACGAGAGCGGCGTGCACCGCGTGCAGCGCGTGCCGGCGACCGAGGCGCAGGGGCGCATCCACACGTCGACGGCGACGGTGGCGGTGCTGCCCGAGGCCGACGAGGTGGAGATCCGGATCAACGAATCGGAGCTGCGGATCGATATCTTCCACTCGGGCGGCGCGGGCGGGCAGAACGTGAACAAGGTGGCGACGGCGGTCCGCATGACGCATCTGCCGACGGGGCTCGTCGTCGTCTGCCAGGACGAGCGGTCGCAGCTGAAGAACCGCGTCAAGGCGATGGCGGTGCTGCGTGCCCGCCTGCTCGACCAGAAGCAGAGCGCGCAGGCCGAGGAGATCGCCGGCGCGCGCAAGCAGCAGGTGGGCAGCGCCGAGCGATCGGAGAAGATCCGGACGTATAACTTTCCGCAGGACCGGCTGAGCGACCACCGCATCGGACTCACCACGCACAACCTGCCGCGGATCATGGACGGCGAGATCGACGACATCATCGATGCGGTGTCCGCCGACGCAGAGGCGCGGCAGCTCGAGGAGCGGGAGCCGGCATGACCGATGTGGCGAAGCACCGGATCGAGATCGAGTTCTGCGCGCAGTGCAAGTTCCAGGGGCGCGCGTTCTGGCTGGCGCGCGAGCTGTACGACGCGCGCCCGGACCTGGCCGACGAGATCGTGCTGGTGCCGTCGTCCGGCGGCGTGTTCGCCGTGCGCTACGATGGCGCGACGATCTGGGACTACGCCGCGGCCGGGCGCTTCCCGGAGCCGAAGGAAGTGCGCGAGGCCGTGCTGGCGGCCAGCGGCCGCGCCGCGACGCCGAAGCCACACTGATGGTCGCTGGTCGCTGGTTGCTGGTGATTGGTGATTGGTGTGAATCGGCCGTCGTCACTCCTGGGTGGTGCTATGACTGTTGCGGAGATGGTGCACTCGGCTGCGGGGCGGCTGCGGGCTGCGGGCATCGAGGATGAGCGGCTTGAGGCGGAGGTGCTGCTGGCGCACGCGATGGGGACCGATCGTACGCGTCTGCTCGCGGGGCTGCATGACGATGCGCCGGCTGCTGCGCGCGGTGCTTTCGACGCGATACTCGCGCGCCGGCTGCGGCACGAGCCGCTGGCCTACATCATCGGGCGCCGGGAGTTCTATGGCATCGACATCGCTTGCGCGCCCGGCGCGCTGATACCGCGACCGGAGACCGAGATGCTGGTGGAGATCGCGCTCGGCGAGATCGCGGCTCGCGGCGCAGGCCTGCGTCTTGCCGATGTGGGCACGGGCAGCGGCGCGATCGCCGTGGCGATCTGCGTTCGTTCGCCGGGCGCCCGGGTCGTGGCGATCGAGGCGTCTGCGCCGGCGCTGGCGATCGCGAGGGAGAACGCCCGGCGCGCCGGGTTGGAGGGCCGCATCGAACTGCGACGCGGCGACCTGCTGGAGGGCGCGGGCGTGTTCGACGTGATCGTGGCCAACCTGCCATACGTAAGCGAAGGCGATTGGGCGGCGCTGGCGCCGGAGATCCGGGAGCACGAGCCGCGCGAGGCGCTGGTGGGCGGGCCGGAGGGCACGGAAGTGATCGAGCGCCTGCTTGCGACGGCTCCGGCACACCTGGCGCGAGGTGGCGTGCTGGCGGCGGAGATCGGCGATACGCAGGGAGCGTCGCTCCTGGCGGCGGCCCAGCGCTGCTTCCCCGAGGCGCAGGTGTGCGTTAAGAAAGACCTGTCCGGGCGCGACCGCGTGCTGGAAGTGCGAGACGGAAGCGGGGGCTGAGTGGACGCTGAGGCGTTGCGGGCGGCGGTGGAAGCGCAGGCGGACGCGCGCGTGCGGGGCGACTGGGCGACGTCCGCGTCGTACATGACGCCGCAGGCCGTCGTGCAGCTCGGCGCGGTCAGGCTGCCGCCGGGCAGGGCGCGAAAGTTCCGCGTCCTGGACGTCACAAGCGACGATGCGGCGGGCAGCACCGACGTGCGCTACGAGGGCAGCTGGAGCTACGTCGTGCGCACGCGCTGGCAGCTGATCGACGGCTTCTGGAAGGCCACCGGATCGGAGCTGGTCGCGGACTCGCTGAGGGCGCCGCTGTGGCGGCGGCTGATCGGGCGCACGTCGCCCCCGCAGGAGCCCGTACCGCCACGGAGGGACCTCAGTTGAGCGTGCTGGAAGAGCAACCGTTCGGCTTCGAGAGCGATGGCCTGCGCATCGAAGGGCTGCTGCATCGTGGCGCCGCGCGGCTGGCGGCTGTGGTGCTGCACCCGCATCCGCAGTACAGCGACATGCACAATCACGTGGTTGCCGCGGTGTGCCAGGCGTTCCGCGAGCGAGGCGTGACCACCCTGCGCTTCAACTTTCGCGGCACAGGACGCGGCGAATACCGCTTTGATGGCGGCGACGGCGAGTGCGCGGATGCTCTCGCCGCAATCGCCGCCCTGCGCTTGCTCACGCCCGGCGCGGACGTCGTTCTCGCCGGCTATTCCTTCGGGGCCATCGTGGCCGCGCGCGTCGCCGCCGGCGCCCGCCTGCGAGGGCTCATGCTGATCTCGCCTCCGCCTGCGGTCGCGACGGCGGCCCCGTTTCCGCCGGGGCTCGAGACGCTGATCATCACCGGCTCCGACGATGCCGTGGCGCCCCCAGACGCGCTCGCGGCGCTCGCCACGGCGACGACGCGCGTCGTGACCGTCGCCGGCGCAGACCACGGCTGGTGGCCGGGCGTCGAGGTGCTGGCCGCCGAGATCTCGCAGTTCGTAGCGGAACTGGCACCGGTCTAACAGCGTGCTGAAGAACTCGGTAACCACGGTGTTATCAGCCGGGCAGCGACTTCTTCGAAGCTGCACCGCGCGGGCTAAAGGCGCGCGCTACGGCGTAAGAAGCGTTTTTCAACACCCCGCTAAGGGCTCTTGCCTTCGAACTCGCGCAATGCGCGCTTCGCCGCGCCTTCGAGCGCGACGTCGTCGTGCGGCGGATGGATGAGGCCGGAGCGCACGTCGCGGAAGCAGCGCTCGAGCGAGTTGGCCTCCGCGAGGCCAACGCCGCCGGCGACGCGCAGCGCCAGGTCCGTGACGCGGACGGCGTTGTTGGTGGCGTGGTACTTCACGAGCGGGATCTGCGCCGCGACCTCGCGGCGGTCGGCCTTTCCCTCGACCCAGGCGCGCGCGGTGTCGAATGTCAGCCGCCGCGACGCGAAGAGCAGCGCCTCGATCTCGCCGAGTTTCGCGCGCACGGCCGGCAGGTCGCCGATGGGCTTGCCGAGATTCGTCGGCACGCGGTTCGCGGCGAAGCGGACGACCCAGTCGCGGGCCGCGAGCGCGATGCCGATGTAGGTCGCCGAGAACGTCAGCCCGTGCCACGGCGCGACCTCGATCGACGGCACGAACGTCTCGCCTGTCTCGCTGACGCGGATGACGCAGTCGTCGGGGACGAAGACGTCGTCGAACACGATGTCGTGGCTCGCCGACTCCCGCATCGCCAGCGCATGCCACGTCGGATCGACGCTCACGCCGGGCGACGCCGTCGCGATGAGGAACTGTCCGAGGTGTTCGGGCACGCCCGGCGCGCGCACCGTCGCGCTGACGGCGCAGTGCGTGAGGAAGGTGCTGGCCGTTGACCACTGCTTGCGGCCGCTGACGCGCCAGCCGTTGTCCGTACGCGTGGCCGTCGTCGCGGGCAGACCGCCGCGCGCGGGGCTGCCCATTTCGGCTTCGGCCTGGCAGTTGTTGATCAGGTAGCCGCGTGCGGCCGCTTCGCGCAGGAACGCGTCGAGCATCGGCTGCTGCCAGAGGCCCGACGCGAGCGACGCGCCGATGTACTGCACGTGCATGTTCGCCGCGAGCCCGGCCGAGCCGAGCGCGCGCGAGACCTTCTCCTGCGCGATGCAGGCATCGAGCACGCTGCCGCCGAGCCCGCCGAGGCGTTCCGGGATGGTGAGCAGCAGGTACCGGCTCGCGCGCAGGTCGTCGATGCACTGGCCGAGCAGCGCTTCCCCATCCGCGCCGGAGGCGACGCGCCGCTCGATGCGCGCGGCCGCATCGTCCGCGACGGCCACGATCTGCGGCTGCGCGAGATAGTCGAACGAATCCATGGCGTCAGGGTAGCAGAGCCCAGATCACCGAGATGCCGGCGTGCTACTGCGCTCGCGCCGCACGACGGCTTCCTGCGCCATCGTCGCGACGTGCGTGCCGTCGCGGGTGTAGAAGCGGCGGTGCGTGAGGGCGCGGGCGGCGTGGGCGACCGGCGTATCGGTGAGCATCAGTATCCATCCGTCCCAGCGCGTCGGGTGGTGGATCCAGATGGCGTGGTCGAGGCTGGCCGATGCCTTGCCGCTGAAGCCGTCCCAGCCGTAGCGCCGCTCGATGCCGCTGAGCGAGCCGTCGTCGCTGACGAAGACGAGCGCGGCGGCGTGGATGTCGGGGTCGTCGGGCAGGGGGGCACGCATGCGCATCCAGATGCCGACGGTGGTCGACTCGCCGGGGCCCGCGACCTTGTCGAAGCCATCCCACGCGCGCAGTTCCATCGGGCCGAGCGGCCAGAGCGAGCCGTCCTCCATGGGGTACTGCTGGCGGGCGTCGCGGAGCGTCTCCGGATCGGGCACGCCGGGCATCGGCTCCTGGTGCGAGATGCCGTCCTCCGCGTGGACGTAGCTGGCAGTGATGTCGCAGATCGGCTCGCCCTCCTGGCTGGCGAGGACGCGGCGCGCCGTGAAGGTGCGCCCGTCGCGCACGCGCTCGACGGCGTAGTCGATGGGCACGCCGGGGCGGCCGCCGCGCAGGAAGTAGGCGTGGAGCGAGTGCAGCGTCGGGTCGGGCGCCGTGCGGCCGGCGGCGATGGCGGCCTGGCCGAGCACGAGGCCGCCGAAGACGCGCGGGTGGTGGCTCTCCTGCTCGGCGGCGCCGACGAAGCGGTCGCCGCCGGCGGGGCGGACGTCGAGTTGCTCTACGAAGCGCGCGACGAGATCCGCGCTGCTGGCGGTGGTGGTGTCTGCCATGGCCTCAGTCTACTGCGGCTATCGCTGGTTGAAGATCGGCTCGCGCTTCTCCATGAACGCCTGTACGGCCTCGCGGTGGTCCGGCTCGGTCTGGCGCTCGCGGATCGAATAGCACTCGGCCGTGACGACGCGGCGCATGTCGGTCTCGGTGACATTCGCGTGCAGCAGGCGCTTCGCCGCCCACACGGCCTCGTGTGGGTTCGCGGCGATCTCCTCGGCGAGCTTCATCACCGTCGGCATCAGCTCATCCGGCGGAACGAGGCGGTCGACGAGGTTGCGCTGCAGCGCCTCCTCGGCGTCGATGATGCGGCCGGTGAGGGTGAGGAAGAGGGCGTTGGGCAGGCCGGCGACGAGCGGCAGGTAGTGGCTGCTGCCGCATTCGGGCGTCAGGCCGACGCGCACGAAGCGCGCCGAGAAGCGCGCGGCGGTGGAGGCGATGCGGATGTCGCACGACATCGTCATCGTCAGGCCGACGCCGACGCTGACGCCGTTGATCGCGGCGATGACGGGCTTGCCCCGCGTCAGCGCGATGGGCACTTCCGGGCTGCCGCCCTCGAACAGCATCTTCGACGGCCGCGGCGCGTCCGCGCCAGACTTGATGCCGCGGTCCCAGGCGCTGATGTCGGCGCCGGCGCAGAAGCCGCGCCCGGCGCCGGTGACGACGATGCAGCCGATGGCGGGGTCCTTCGCCGCCTCGTTGATGGCGTCGATGAACTCGTTCTCCATCTTCTGCGTCCAGGCGTTGAGCCGCTCGGGCCGGTTCAGCGTGATCAGCAGGACGCCGCCGCGCGGCTCGTACAGGATGTGCTCGTAGTTGGGCATGTTGTGTCGCTCCGTTGCTTTCGGGCGTGGAACCACAGATTCCACAGATGACACAGATTATCGGGGGATGGCGGTGAGTGCTAACGCTATGGGTTTGTCCACAGAGAGCACAGAGGGTTGGGGCGCGGGCGACGTGGGCTGTCACGGATTTCACAGATGGGCACAGATTGCCGGGCGCGCATCGCCCTTCTGTGTCCTCTGTGCTCTCTGTGGACTTCCGTCGCCCGCGCGGGTGAGGCGGGTCCGTTAACGCAGTGGCGGGCGTATAATCACGGCGTGCCAGACGACAAGCAGCGCCTCGTCCTGATCGATGGACACAGCCTGATCTACCGCTCGTTCTTCGCGTTCCAGGGGAGCCGGAACCAGGGCGCGGTGGAGTTCACCGTGCGCCGGACGGGCGAGGTCGTGACGGCGGTCTACGGCTTCACCAGCGTCTTCCTCAACATCCTGGACGAGCTGAAGCCGACGCTGGCGGCGATCTGCCTCGACGCGCCGGGGGGCACCTTTCGGCACGAGCAGGACGCCACGTACAAGGCGACGCGCGCATCGATGCCGGACGAGCTGCGGCGCCAGAGCACACGCATCCGCGAGGTGATCGATGCGTTCGCGATGCCAACGTTCGAGGCGCCGGGCTTCGAGGCGGACGACCTGCTCGGTACGCTGGCGAAGCAGGCGAAGGCGCAGGGCGTGCCGGTGTGCATCGTCTCGCTGGACACGGACCTGCTGCAGCTCGTGGAGCCGGGCGTCGACGTGTACCTCTACCGCCCGTACATGAAGGGCGCGCCCGCGGTCGCGTACAACGACGCGGCGGTGATCGAGCGCTACGGGCTACGGCCGGACCAGATCGCCGACTTCAAGGGGCTGAAGGGCGACACGTCGGACAACATCGTCGGCGTGCCGGGCATCGGCGAGAAGACGGCGACGAAGCTGCTGCAGGACTTCGGCTCGGTCGACGAGATCTACCGCCGCGTCGACGATGTGAAGCCGGATAAGCTGCGCGAGAACCTCCGCGCGCACGAAGGCGAGGCGCGCCACAGCGCTGACCAGGCGACGATCCGCCGCGACGTGCCGGCGACGCTCGACGTCGAGGCGTGCCGGCTGCAGGGGTTCGACCGCGCGCGCGTCGAGGCGCTGTTCCACGACCTGGAGTTCCGGACGCTGGTCGGCCGTCTGCCGCAGTCGCTCGGCGAAGACGTGAAGGCGGTCGCCGCGCCGGAACCGGCGGCCGATGCAGCGCCGCCGCAGACGTACCGCACGATCACGACGGAGAAGGACCTCAAGGCGCTGGTGAAGGAGGTGCGGGCGGCCGGCCGCTTCGCGCTGCACGTCGAGAACTCGGACGCGAACGGCATGCGCGGCCTGCCGATCGGCATCGCGATAGCGACGGCGCCGGGGGCGGCGGCGTACATCCCGGTGGGGCACAACCCGGAGCTGGGGCGCGCACAGCTCTCGACGGAGGCCGTGCTGGAGGCGCTGCGCCCGCTGCTCGAAGACGCCGCCCTGCCGAAGGTGACGCACAACGGCCACTTCGACTTCCTGGTGCTGGCGAACCACGGGGTGACGGTGCGCGGCATGCGCTTCGACACGCTGCTCGCGGCGTACCTGCTGGGCGAGTCCAACATCTCGATCCAGAACCTGGCGTTCGACCGGCTGAAGATGCGCATCCCGCAGCTCATCGACCTGATCGGCAAAGCGGGTAAGAAACAGATCGCGATGGCGGCGGTCGCGACGGACGTCGCCTGCGACTACTGCTGCCGCCAGGCGGATGCCCAGTTGCGGGCCGCGGACGTGCTGGCGGGCGAGCTGAGGGCGCGGAACCTGTGGCCGCTCTTCGACGATGTCGAGATGCCGCTGATGGGCGTGCTGGCGCGGATGGAGCTGACCGGTGTGGCGGTCGATCCGGCGCCGCTGGTCGACATGTCGCGCGAGATGCAGACGGAGCTGCTGCAGATCGAGCGCGAGATCTACGCCGTCGTCGGGCACGAGTTCAACATCGGCTCGCCGCAGCAGCTGTCGCAGATCCTGTTCGAGGAGATCGGCCTGCCGAAGACGCGCAAGACCAAGCTCGGCTACACGACCGACGCGGTGTCGATGGACAACCTGCGCGGCTCGCACCCGGTCGTCGACCTGATCATGCGCTACCGCGGCATGTCGAAGCTCAAGGGCACGTACGTCGACGCGCTGCCGGCGCTGATCAACCCGAAGACGCGGCGCATCCACACGACGTTCAACCAGGCGACGGCGGCGACGGGCCGGCTGTCGTCGAACGACCCGAACCTCCAGAACATCCCGGTGCGGACCGGCTACGGGAACAAGATCCGGCGCGCGTTCATCGCCCGCGACATCGGCGACGACCCGATGCTGCTGGCGGCCGACTACTCGCAGATCGAGTTGCGCATCATGGCGCACCTGAGCCGGGATCCGGCGCTGATCGAGGCGTTCGAAAACGACGAGGACGTCCACGCCGCGACGGCATCGAACGTGTTCGCGGTCCCGCTCGACGAGGTGACGGCGGAGCAGCGCCGACGCGCGAAGGTGTTTAACTTCGGCGTGCTGTACGGGCTCAGCGAGTACGGCCTCTCGACGAAGGAGCACATACCGCGGGAAGAGGCGGCGATGTTCATCCAGCGCTACTTCGAGAAGTACGCGAATGTCGGCGCCTGGCGCGACGGCACGATCGAGCAGTGCCGCTCGCTGGGCTACGTCGAGACGCTGATGGGGCGGCGGCGCTACATCCCGGAGATCAAGTCGCCGAACTTCCAGATCAGGGCGTCGGGTGAGCGCATGGCGATCAACATGCCGGTGCAGGGCACGGCGAGCGACATCATCAAGGTTGCGATGAACCGCATCGACGAGGAGATCACGGAGGGCGGCCTGCGCTCGCGGATGATCCTGCAAGTGCACGACGAGCTGATCTTCGAGGGCCCGCGCGCCGAGATCGACGCCGTGCGGGATCTCTGCCTGCGCCTGATGCCGAAGTCGCTGGACCTGGTCGTGCCGCTGAAGATCGACATCAAGACCGGCAAGAACTGGGGCGAATTGGAGGTCGCGCGCGGCCCGCTCGTCTCGGATGCGGAAGCAGAGCTGGAGTTCGCGGAGACAGCATGAGTACGCAACCGGAACGCCTCGACATCGTGCCGGTCTGGGCGCGCTTCAACGAGGAGTTGATCAGGCTTGTCGACTTCGTGCCGGACGACAAGATGAACTGGTCGCCGAAGCCGGAGCTGTGGAACTTCCGGGGCATCCTCATGCATATCGCTGCCACGCGCGACAACTGGCTCAAGGGCGCCGTGCAGGATGGTATCGAGGCGCCCGACGTGTATGGCACCGCGCGCACAAGGCTGGACTTTCAGGAGGCGTACCGGCGCACGTGGGGCCGCCTTGAGCGCTTCCTCAGTAACCCGCAGCAGCTGGACGCCACGTACGATAACGACGATGGTCCCGTGAGCGGGCACTGGATCGCGTTTCACCTGCTGGAGCACGACATCCACCACCGAGCTGACATCCTCCACTACCTCGCCCTGCTCGGGATCGAGACGCCGGGCGTCGGCACGCCGTGATGAACAACGCACCACTCCCGCGCATCGATGTTACCCCCACGTGGGCGCGCTTCAACGAAGAGCTGATCAAGCTCGTGGACTTCGTGCCCGGCGACAGGCTCGACTGGTCGCCGAAGCCGGAGCTGTGGAACTTCCGCGGCATCCTGTTGCACATGGCATCCGCACGGGATATCTGGCTCGAACGCGATGTGCAGGACGGCGTGGAGGCGCCGGACGTATATCGCACGGTGCGCACGAGGCCGGAGATCCAGCAGGCCTTGCGGCGCACGTGGGAGCGGCTGGCGGCATTCCTGCACGACCAGGCGAAGCTCGATGCGACCTACGCGACACCGTGGGAGACGAATGTCAGCGGGCACTGGATAGCGTTCCACGCGCTGGAACACGACATCCACCATCGCGCGGATATCCTTCACTACCTGGCGCTTCTGGGCATCGAAACGCCTGACGTCAGCACGCCCTGAACGCAACGCCTGCCTGTAGACTCTCCTCATGCCCGAACTTCCTGAAGTTGAGACCGTCCGCCGCGATCTCGAGGGGCTCATCATCGGCTGCACGATCACGTCGTGCTGGATCGCGCCCGACGCGCCGCGGCTGGTGCAGCTGATCACGCCGGGCGACTTCTGCCGCTCGCTGACGGGGCGGCGCGTTACCGGGCTGCGGCGGCGCGGCAAGTACCTGATCATCGACCTCGACGACGAGCGGGCGTGGGTGCTGCATCGCCGCATGTCGGGCAACGTGCTGTATCGCCGGCCTGCGGACGCGCCGGACGACTACGTGCGCGCCACCTTCGGCCTCGATGATGGGCACGAATTGCGGTGGACGGACCTCCGCAAGTTCGGCACGATGTGGCTCGTCGAGGACGCGACGATGGTGATGGAGACGCTGGGGCCGGAGCCGCTGGAGGCGGAGTTCACGCCGCGAGTGCTGCGCGGGCGCGCGGGCAGGCGCGGCGCGCCGATCAAGTCGGTGCTGCTCGACCAGAGCGTGCTGGCCGGCATGGGCAACCTCTACACGGATGAGGCGCTGCATTACGCGAAGCTTCACCCGCTGCGCCCGGCGAATAAGCTGAAGCCCGCCGACTGGGAGCGCCTGCACGCGGGCATCGTGCGCGCGCTGCGGATGGGCATCGCGGCGCGCGGCAGCAGCCTGGGCACGACGCTGCGGGACCACATCAACGTCGACGGCGCGCCGGGCCAGAACATGGAGACGGTGCAGGCGTACGGCCGCGAGGGTGAGCCGTGCTACGGCTGCGGCACGCCGATGCGCCGCATCAAGGTGGGCGGACGCAGCAGCGTCTTCTGCCCGTCGTGCCAGCCGGCGCCTCGCGGCAGCGCCGCCGCGTCGGGGCGTCGCCGCAAGCCGAGCCTGCACGCGAAGCCGGTGGTGTAGGCGCAGTACTGTCGATCCGACGGAGCATTGCGCCCTTCGTTGGGATCGCGTTGGCGATGCGGGGCGTTCGTTCGCGGACGGGGTGGGTGGTTTGGGGTGGACGTACGGGCGCCTGCGGCGGCCCTCACCCCGGCCTTCGGCCACCCCTCTCCCACAAGGGGAGAGGGGCGTTGGTGCAGCGACGGGCTACAACGATGTGCGCGCGGCTACGGGTGTGGTAGTAGCGCGGTACCCCGCGCCGCTAACAGCTAATCGCCTCCCCCGCTACACTCGCTGTATGAGCGATGGTTCGATCACGGACGTGCCGGGCATTCGCGTGGGCCACTGGTCCGATCGGCGGGCCATCACGGGCTGCACGGTCGTGCTGCCGGACCGGCCGGCCGTCGCGGGCGTCGATGTGCGCGGCGGCGCGCCGGGCACGCGCGAGACGGATCTGCTGCGGCCGGGGAACCTCGTGCAGCACGTGCACGGGATCGTGCTCGCCGGCGGCAGCGCCTTCGGGCTGGAGGCGGCATCGGGCACGATGCGCTATCTGGCGGAGCGGGGCGTCGGGTTCCCGTTCGGGCGCGGCGTCGTGCCGATCGTGCCGGCGGCGATCCTCTTCGACCTCGGCATCGGCCGCCACGACCGCTGGCCGGACGCGGATGCGGGGTATCGAGCAGCGGCGGCGGCGCGCCGCACGACGCCGGAGGGTAACGTCGGCGCGGGCATGGGCGCGACCGTCGGCAAGTCGCTGGGCCCGGAGCGCGCGATGAAGGGCGGCATCGGCAGCGCGAGCGAGCGCGCTCACAACGGGCTGATCGCCGGCGCGATCGCCGCGGTCAACGCGGCTGGCGACATCATCGATCCTTCAAGCGGCAAAATCATCGCAGGCGCGCGGCGCGACGACGGCACGATCGAGGACGCGGTCGAAGTGCTGCGCGAAGGGCGGCTCTGGCAGCCGGAGGTCGCGGAGCAGAACACGGTGCTGGTCGTCGTCGCCACGAATGCGGTGCTGACGAAGGAGCAGGCGAACCGCCTCGCGACCGTGTGCCAGGACGGCATCGCGCGCGCTGTGCGGCCCGCGCACACCCCGAGCGATGGCGATGTCGTGTTCGCGCTGGCCACGGGCGCGCAGGAGCTGGATGGCGCTGGCTACCGCGCGCTCGAGGCGCTGGCCACGCGCGCGGTCGAGCGCGCGATCGTCAGAGGCGTGCTGGCGGCGGAGAGCCTCGGCGGCTACCCGTCGGTGGGGGATATTGGCGGATCGACCAAACGGCGGCGTAGCTAGAGATGACGTTCGAACTGCCCGTGCGCGACCCGTGTCCCTTCTGCGACAACGTCGCGGGGCGGCGCCACTGCGCGAGGCTGTTTGAGACGGACATCGCGCTTGGGTTCGTAAACCCTGTCAGTTCGAGCGCGGCGCAACCATCGTCATCCCTAAACGTCACTGCCACACCCTTCTGGATCTCACGGACGCCGAGGCGGTGGACGTGATACGGGGCGTTCGTCTTGTCGCGCGGGCCATCGCCGAGGCGTTCGCGCCGCGTGGACTCAATGTGTTCCAGAACAACGGCCTTGCGGCGGGCCAGTCAGTGCCACACGTTCACTTCCACGTCGTACCAAGGCACGGTGACGTGCCCGCCGAGCGCGTGTTCACGAGTGCGGATACGCGGGTAGTGTCGCTCGATGAACGAGAACGTGTCGCGGCGCTCATTCGCCAAGCAATTCCCGGCGCCCCATCCACCCTCTGACATCCGCCTTCCGGCCTCCGACTTCCGACACCCATTCGATCAAGGGCAGGCTGAGGGCTGCGCGAACGCCCAGTCGAGCACGCGCTCGGCATCGGTGTAGCGGTCCTGGCTGCGCATCAGCGACGCGATGATCCTTCGGCCGCCGCGCGTCGCGGACGCGACGATGGTCTGCTGCGACTGCTCGGTGTAGCCGATCTTGACGCCGTCGGCGCCAGGGTACTCGCTGACGAAGCGGTTGCCGTTCCAGACGGGCGGCCCGTCCCAGCGCGGCTGCCACAGCACCGTCGAGACGATCTGGCGCAGGGTCTGGTTCTGCATGACGTAGCGGGCCAGCATCGCCATGTCGTAGGCGCTGGAGTAGAGGTCGTTGTCGTACAGGCCGTGCGGGTTGGTGAAGTGCGAGTCGTGGAGCGCCAGCGACTGCACCTTCTCGTTCATCAGCACGACGAAGTTGTCCTGCGAGCCGCTGATGCCCTCAGCGATAGCGATCGCGGCGTCGTTGCCGGACGGAAGCAGCAGCCCGTACAGCAGGTCGAGCAGCGTGAGCTGCATGCCGACCTTCAGCCCCATGATCGTCGAGCCGGTCTTGTCGTAGAGCTCCGTGCCATCGACCTGCGACGTGATGAGCTTGTCGGTGCCGGCCTGGTCGGTGGCGATCGCCGCGGTCATGAGCTTGGTGAGGCTGGCCGGCGGCAGGTGCTTGTGCTCGTCGCGGCCGAAGATCTCGGCGCCGCAGGCGCTGTCGATGACGGCGATGGAGAGCGCGCTGACGTAGGGGAAGTCCGCTGGTTCCATCGGCGTTGGCGTCGGGACGATCGCCGGCGGGCGGCCCGGGCCTGATTCGGCGGCGGAGACGGCATCCGCGCACGGCCCGGCGCATCTCCGCGAAGCGAGATGGCCGTCGTATGCCGCGCCGGACGCCCAGCCCGCCGATAGCGCGAGCGCCACCAGCGCGAGTCCGACGATGGCCGCACCCACCCCGCCACGGGTAGCGCGGTTCAACTCTCCCATTCGAGGGCGAGTATAACCGTCCAGATCTCGCCTGGGAACCCCTCTCGATCACAAACGTGATCAGTTCTCTCGAAGCTGCGGGCGGCCGCGTATCGGCGCGGTCTATCGCGGGCTGAGCCGGCGCCCAGGTGCCATGAACTTGAACGGCGTCGGCGGATCGGGCACCTCACCCCGGCCTTCAGCCACCCCTCTCCACGCAGTGGAGAGCAACTGTGTTGATTAGGCGGCCATGGGCACCTCCCTAGGGGACCAGGCGCGCTGGTCGCGGAGCATGGCGTTGAGGATGACGAGGAGCTTC
>Ga0315281_10006171_pt1 | contig 17088 bp, 17 predicted proteins | sample YL17G07_0_MG_FD_204540 | JGI IMG/M metagenome (GOLD analysis project Ga0315281, IMG submission 204540) | Sediment microbial communities from Yellowstone Lake, YNP, Wyoming, USA - YL17G07_0 | ecosystem: Environmental > Aquatic > Freshwater > Lake > Sediment | place: USA: Wyoming | collected...
GAGGCAATTATGGCCTATCTGGACAATCACAATCAAAATCCTCAGGTCTTTGTATGGAGCGCCCCAGTTGAGCGCATCCTGACCAAAATCGCCAAATGTAAAGAAGTGTTAGATTCACTACACTAGAAGCTGTCATTCTGAGTGAAGCGAAGAATCTCATATTTTCAGACGGTTGAGATCCCTCACTTTGTTCAGGATGACAGGAAAAACAGGTTATGAAATGGCTGCTACTTTCATTAGTCCCCTGGAAAAATAAAAGGTGAGGAAAAACATTGTCCTTGGGGCAAATATGCGCTACCCTGCCTTCCCAACATTGACGGGGTTAGTTTTATAAAACCATTGGTTGCGGGAACATCAGGTAAAAATTAAAATATTTTCCATAACGGCCATCGAGTCTGATAGTTAAGGGCACCCATGAGTAGCAAATGTCCGTTTTGCGGGGCGGAAATTCAGGGCAACCCCACAGAGTGCCGCGGCTGTGGCGCCCGGTTAGCAGAAGCCGAAAGAATTTCCGGTCCCAGTCAACAATCTACGGCACCGGATGCCACCGATGAATTTGCCGAGGTGCGCAAATTATTAGTGGCAAAGGGGGGGCGGAACCGATCCAAGAGATTTTGGGGCCTGGCAATGATCCTGTTGGGGGCCTTGTTGGCGTTATGGTCTTATTATCTGATAATCCTCAGAACCCCATCTGAACTAGCCGTCGACAGCCGTTCGGGACTGCCATTTTCAGGCCAATCATCCCTATTAGAAGGAGAGGATTGGGTGAAAATGGGGGAAGAGCAACTCATCGCCGGAAATTACCAGGAAGCAGTTTCTGCTTATACCAAGGCGATTGAACTTGGTGTTAAGGATAGATTTGTCTATTTTTCTCGCGGTATGGCTTTCAAGGGATTGGGCGATTATAACCGGGCGATATTAGATTTCGATAAAAACATTGAGTATGCTCCTGATGACATCACGCCTTATGTTATGCGGGGAGTGTCGTATGCAAAATTAAAAAACTATAATCAAGCAATAAATGATTACAATAAGGCCTTGGAATTGAAGCCACGTGAAGCAGGATTTATAGCAGAAATTTATTACAATCGCGGTAATGCATACATGAAATTAGAGGACTATCAATCGGCGATACTGGATTTTAGCGAAGCTGTCCGTCTGAACAAGAACCTTTCTGCTTCTTATTTCAACCGTGGCTACGTCCATGCAACCCTGGGAATCTATCCGGAGGCGATTAAAGATTTTCAAAAAGCTATTGAATTAAATCCGAAAGATCCCGCCGCTTATACGAACCTTGCTGCGGTGGAACTATCTTCGGGGAAATATGGACCGGCGATCAAAGACTGCGATAAAGCCATCGCAATGAACCCGAAATTTGCCAATGCCTATAATATCCGGGGGCTGGCTTACAGCAAAGTGGGCCAGTTGCCGCGAGCCTTAAAAGATTGCCAGAAAGCCATCGAATTAGACCCATATTATCCAGAGGCTTATGCCAACCTGGGGTATATTTATTTGAGGTTACACCAGGATGAAGAGGCTCTTAAAAATATAAACCTGGCGGCTCGGCTGGGTGAAAAAAGCGCCACCACTTATCTAAAAGCAAGAGAGGAAAAGCTCAAACAGGGTTTGGGAAAGCACCGGCAAGCACCGCCAAGGAAATAGGACCAGAGCCAACAAATTATATGGAAATGCGGGAAGCAACTTCTTAAAGGAAACCTAATTTATCTTAATGATGTCGGAAATTGTTAGGCAGCGCGGCATGAAAGGCAAGTATACTGATACCTGCTCTGAATAGTTCTGAAGAGGGAGATTAATTATTACTCGGGGCATTAAAGAAATTGCATTGGCTCGGTTTGAGGGCACGGCACGCCGTGCCCCTACGGTTCAGAAAGGGCAATTGGTTTTTCGCTCCGAGTAATAAAACCGAGATAATCCTTGCATCCCCAAACTATTCATGGTTTCGAGTGGGCCGCAGGCCCATAAGTGACTACTATCTATCTCGATTTTCGACCTCATAAGAATATTTCGCTATCTGCTTCATAGGGTGACTCTCATCCCTCAGAAAAAATAGAGTATAATGAATCAGCAGATATCGTCTTACGTGGGGCCCGGTTTTACAGAGACCTAAGACCCAAAATTAGAACTGCAGATGAAGACGCGGCTGGATCAGCTTCTGGTGGCCCGGGGCCTGGCTTCGAGCCGGGCCCAGGCCCAGGCCTTGATCCTGGCGGGCCGGGTGGCGGTGGCCGGGGCGGCGGTCACCAAGGCCGGTTCCCTGGTGCCGGAAGACGCCGCCGTGGTCGTCAAGGCGCCGCCCTCCCAATATGTCAGCCGGGGCGGGGAGAAGCTGGCCGCGGCCCTGGTCCACTTTAAGGTGGCGGCCGCCGGTAAGGTGGCCCTGGACGCGGGCGCCTCCACCGGGGGCTTCACCCACGTCCTCCTGACCCAGGGGGCCCGGCAGGTCTATGCCGTGGATGTGGGCTACGGCCAGTTGGACCCGTCCCTGCGCCGGGACCCCCGGGTGGTGGTGCTGGAGCGGCGCAATCTCAGGCTGCTGCCCCGGGAGGACGTGCCCCAACCCGTGGACCTTGTCACCCTGGACCTCTCCTTCATCTCCCTGACCCTGGTGTTGCCGAAGATATTGGAGTTCCTCAAACCCCGGGGGGAGGTGCTGGCCCTGGTGAAGCCCCAGTTTGAAGTGGGCAAAGGCAAGGTGGGGAAGGGCGGGGTGGTGCGGGACCCGCAGTTGCAGCAGGAAGCAGTGGCCAAGGTGGCCCGGGCCGCGGCCTCCCTGGGCTTCCAGGTGAGCCCGGCCTTTGCCTCCCCGTTACGCGGCCCCAAGGGGAATCAGGAATATTTTCTATATCTTACCGGGCCGGGGGCGAAGCCTGCCCCGGCAGATTTTATTGACAAGGCCGCTGGCGAAATTTAAAATTTAGATTAGATGTCAATCTAATAATGAGAAAAAAACCTGATTGATTTCCGTCCCTGGAAGCCGGGTGGGCCAAGGGCCTGCGGCTGGCAAGGGATGGTCAGGTCTGGAGTCAAGTCATGGAAAATCGTGTTAAAACCGTGCTGTTGTTGGCTGGGCTCACGGCCTTCCTGGTTTTCATGGGGAAAGTCCTGGGCGGCCGTTCCGGCATGTACGTGGCCTTTGTGCTGGCGTTGGCCATGAACTTTTTCAGTTACTGGTTCTCGGATAAGATCGTCCTGCGGATGTATGGCGCCCAGGAGGTGAGCCCGGCGGAGGCCCCGCAACTGCACCAGATAGTAGATGAACTGGCCCGGGAGGCGGGCATCCCCAAGCCCAAGGTCTACATCATCCAGGATGAGTCTCCCAACGCCTTTGCCACCGGCCGCAACCCGGAGCACGCGGCGGTGGCGGCCACCGAGGGCATCATGCGCCTGCTGACCCCCACGGAGCTCAAAGGGGTGCTGGCCCACGAAATCGGCCACGTGCGGAACCGGGACATCCTGATCTCCAGCATTGCCGCCACCATGGCCGGGGCCATCATGATCCTGGCGGACATCGCCAGGTTTGGCGCCATCTTCGGCCTGGGCCGGGATGACGACGAGGGGCCGGGAATTTTGGGGGTCCTGGTCATGTCCATCATTGCCCCCATCGCGGCCATGCTCATCCAGTTGGCCATCTCCCGCTCCCGGGAGTACCTGGCGGATGAGACCGGGGCGATGCTCGCCCACAACCCCGAATCCCTGGCCCGGGCCCTGGAGAAGCTTTCCATGGGGGTGGAGCGGGCTCCCATGAACGCCAGCCCGGCCACGGCCCACATGTTCATCGTCAACCCCCTGACGGGCCGCAGCCTCATGAACCTGTTCAGCACCCATCCGCCCATCGAAGAAAGGGTGGCGCGCCTGAGGGCCATGCGTAGCTATTAAAACTGGAAAACGCAGAAGAATTCATGCTATAAGGAGGGTCATCTGCCTGGAGTGGATGGCCCTTTAATTTGGTCGAGCAGGCTCAGAGGAGGATGCTATGAAATGCTGGCGCAGTGCTATCATATTGTCGCTCTGCCTGGGATTTCTGGCGCCTGCCGCCTGGGGCGGGCAAAACTTGCTGATCAAGGGGATCGAGGCCCAGAAAACCGGGAGAAATGAATTGGCCGTGAAGTTGCTGGGCGAATACCTGAAGAGGTATCCCCAGATGGAGGAGGCCCGGCGCTACCTGGCCCTGGCCCTGATGGACCTGGGGCGCAAGGCCGAGGCCCTGAATCAACTGAATATGGCCCTGGCCGAAAGTCCCCGGGACATCCATCTGCTCCTGACCAAAGGCAAGGTGCTGGCCGGCCTGGAGCAACGGCCCGAGGCCATCGCCACTTTCACCCAGGTTATCAAGGTGGACCCCCACAATCCCGAAGCCTATAAGGAGCGGGGAGACAACCGGGCCCAGGAAGGCGATTTTGACGCGGCCTTGCAGGACTTGAACCGGGCTGCCCTACTGGCCCCCAAGGATCCCTGGGTCTTCAACAAGCGGGGCATGGCCCACTTCTGCCAGGGGAACTACCAGGCCGCGGTGGCCGATTTTTCCACCGCCATCGGCCTGCGCCCGGACTTGCCGCACGCCTATTTTTTCCGGGCCAACATCTACCACCACCACCTGCGTGATTTGGAGCAGGCGGTGAACGACTATGAGCAGGCCTGTAAACTGGGGTACCCCATCGCGTGCCGGGAACTGGAAAAGCTGGGAATCAACCCGCCGAAATAGTTTCGAGTTTCAAGTTTCAAGTTTCAAGTTTCAGGTTTCGGATTCTGGTATTATTATTTCTTGGACCGGCTTGATTTTGATATAATTTCTAAACAATTAGAGCCGAAAAGAAATAGAGACCATTGCTGGACCGAAAGTCTCAATCAATGACCACTAAGAACTCAAAACTCGAAACTCGAAACTGGAGGAAACCATGATGTCAAGAACCTGGCTAAAGGGTTTGCTAATCCTTTTTGCCTTCTTATTCTTAAGTGCCGGGGCCATGCAGGCGGATGCCTGGGCCCGGGCCGGCGGCGGGTCCTCTATGGGCAGTCGGGGCTCCAGGTCGGCGTCGCCCCCCAGGACTTACACCGCGCCGCGGCCCACCCAGCCGGCGCCCGGCGTCACCCCGAGCCGGCCCATGACACCACCGCCCACTTCCCAACCCAGCAGCTTCTGGCGCAGCTTTGGCGGTGGTATGCTGGGAGGGCTGGCCGGCGGGATGCTTTTCCATAGCCTCTTCGGCGGCCCCGCGGCGTACGGCGCCGCGGGTGCCGGCGGCGGTGGCGGCATCGGCCTCTTTGACATCCTGCTATTGGCCGGCATCGGCTACCTGATCTACTGGTACATCAAGAAAAGGCGCCGGGAAGCCGTGGCTACGGAGGGCTATTACCAGAGCACTTCCGTGGAGCCGGCCCCTCAGGCCCAGTTCCCGCCGGTTTACGACCAGCCTCAGATATCGGCGGCGGGCCAGGACCTGGAGCAGGGATTGGCCAACATCCGGCAGTTCGACCCTTACTTTGACGAAGCCACCTTCCAGGACCTGGGCATGGACGTGTTCTTCAAGATCCAGGGGGCCTGGGCCAACCGGGACCTGTCCAGCGTCCGCAGCCTGCTCACCGATGAAATGTTCCGGATTCTCCAGGCGGACGCCGACCGGCTGAAGGCGGAAAAGAAGATCAACCGCCTGGAAAACATCGCGGTGCGCTCCGTGGACATCACCGAGGCCTGGCAGGAGTCGGGCGCCGACTTCATCACCGCGAGGGTCTACGCCAACCTGCTGGACTACAACGTGGACGAAACCACCGGCCAGGTGGTGGAAGGCAGCAAAACCGAGCCGGTGAAGTTCGAGGAATACTGGACCTTCACCCGGCCGGTGGGGAATAACCCCTGGCAACTGTCCGCCATCCAGCAGCCGGCTTAAAAGACGGTTTTCGGTTTTCTGTTTTCTGTTTTATGTAAGAGCAAAAGCAAAACCAAAAAGCAAAAAGGGGCGATCCGGTGGGTCGCCCCTGCTTTTTGAGGAACAGATAGCACAAGCGTCCCGCCTTTGTTCCCTTTAATGTAGAACCGCCGCCCTCGCCGGCTCAAAAACCGCCGGGGGCGGGGGCCCTACATTTCGGTCGTGATCCGCTGGGGGTGGGTATAGATATTGAGGCGGCCTTCCCGGGCGAAGCCCACGGTGGTGAGGTGGAGTTCCCGGGCCAGTTCCAGGGCCATGGTGGTGGGGGCCGAGACCGCGGCCAGGATGGGGATTTGGGCCCGGATGGCTTTGAGCGCCATCTCGAAGCTGAGGCGGCCGCTTAACAGCGCCACCATGCCGGAGAGATCGCGCCTTTCAAGCAAGGCCCGGCCGATGACTTTATCCATGGCGTTGTGGCGCCCCACGTCTTCGGCGGAGAGGAAGACCTCGCCGCCGGGCGTGGCCAGGGCCACCGCGTGGGTGCCGCCGGTCTCTTTAAAGACAGGTTGGGCTTCCAGCAAGCGGGCTACCAGGTCCAGCAGGGTGGCGGCCGAAATGGTGAGGGGGCTTGCCACCGGCGGGACTTTCCGGCAGATCTCGCTCACCGCCTCCTTGGCGCAGAGGCCGCAACTGGAATAGGCCACTTCCAGGTGGCGCCGGCCCCGGCGGGCCAGGGCTTCTTCCTTGAGGATAACGTCCACCACGTTGGGGGGCAACAGGGGGTCGGTACCGGTGCCGCAGAAATGGATGGTGATGACCTCGGAGAGGTCCCGGACGATGCCCTCGGTGTAGAGGAAGCCCAGGGCCAGCTCTTTCTCCAGGCCCGGCAGGCGCATCAGCACCTGGAAGGGCTCCCCGGCCACCCGGATCTCCAGGGGTTCCTCCACCGCCACCCGGTCGTTGAGGCTCTCCACCCGCCCATTGCGGTAGCGCCGGATGGGGAATTCTGCGGTGGGCTCAGTCATATCAGGGGTCAGGGGTCAGGGGCCAGGGGCCAGGGGCCAGAGAAATTTTTTATTCCAGTAAAATTACAAGCAGATGTCCACTGCCAACGTATGCCAACTAAAAAATAAAACCCAAAAACCGAAAACTGCCCCTCTTGCAGAGTCGGAGACTTATGATTATCAGGAATATGAAGATAAGCATGGTTGGCTGCATTCGAAGCCAATTTTAAATGGCTTGGACCTTGTTTAAGAATGAAGATAATAACCTCAATCTAAAATTTTTCTATATCTTCACCGGGAGTAGCCTTGAATTTTTGGCCTTTTCCATCATTACCAGATTTAGGAATGATTGAATAAAAAGGAATATCATACTTCAATAATAATTCCCTCTGGCTTACGAATGCTAATGAGTTTTCCAATGTGGCGGCTCTAATTTCTATTAATACTTTTATCAACCCACCAGAATATCTATTGCTTTCTTTTCTCGCCTTCGAAATGTCATTTTGAAGAAGTTTCATCTCATCTTGGATATTTTTTAACAAGTCATTCTTGTTCTCAGGTGGTAAATACTTATTACCATCGATATTGTAATTAATATGAATAAATCGCTTCAAACCACTTCGTTTTTGCTCAAGCATCAATTGTGTATTTATCAATATTTCTTTTCTAATTTCAAGCAATATTTTTAAAAGTCCTCCAGAATATTTATTAACCTCATTCTCAGTCACTTTTATTTCCTTGGTTAATTCTGCAATATCCTTATCTAAATCTTCTGTTGATGGAACATTACCGCAACTTCCCAAAGTAATGAGAAGGAAAAGGATCAATATTGCTTTTGCCAATTTTTTCATCAAATTATCTCCTTCTTAACTAAAAATTCTCTAACCCTTTCTTCTCTTTATAGCTTTTCTCTAATTGTTCCAATTTTCTGCTAATATATTCTACTCCACATTTGATGTTGAAATTGTCGCCATGCAAAAAACATATAATTTCGGTGTCTCCAGTATCCCATTTAGAAAAATATGATAAATGTCCTACACTAATAGCAGTCCCCCAATTAGAGGGGTCTTTCTTATATAAATTATTCCTCCAATAAATATCATCTTTGAGTGGCTTACCATATTTTATTATAAGAATACTCTGGAACAATTTATAATCATTAATGAAATCATTCTTATTTGAATGTTCTTCAGCAAGAACATATTTGGCCCTAACCAATTTATTTTCAACGAAGATATAGCCAAGATGAACATCCTTATCTAATACCTTAACCTTGTATCCTAGTATATTTTCTTCGGAATGGGCTATCTCTAAGGGTTCACTTTCTTTTACTTGTTGCATAGACATTCCCCACTTACTTTTTCGAAAATTGAAATCATCACACCAACATGAATTTGAGGAAAGTCCAATTGTTAGGAAACTAAAAATTATATACAAAAGGTGTCGGTTCATATTGAATGTCTCCCTCTTGCATGTGTTCTTTTCCTCAAAGCTTAATATTCTTTCTAATAAGTTTTTTGAACAAATTTCCCTTGACAATTATGTCCTGCCTCACTTACAGCCGCCGAATTCCCCCCAGCCCAGCTTGGTGCGCAGGATTTCAAAATGGGTGCGGTGGGGGGATTTGACCAGTTTCAGGTGGTACGGGGCCTGGCGGATTTCCACCCGGTCGCCCGGCTGCATGGCCTGTCCCACCTGGCCGTCCAGGGTAAGGTAGACGTCCTGGGCCTTTTCGTCCAGGGTGACGGCCACCGTCACCGTCTCCGGCAGGATGATGGGGCGGTTGCTCAAGGTGTGGGAGCAGATGGGGAGCAGGAGGATATGGCTCAGGGTGGGGTAGACAATGGGGCCGCCGGCGGAGAGGTTGTAAGCGGTGGAGCCGGTGGGGGTGGCCACGATGAGGCCGTCGGCCCGATATGTGGTGAGGTATTCGCCGTCGATCCAGGTGGTCATCTCGGCGATGCGGGCAAGGGCTCCTTTGTTGATCACCGCGTCGTTGAGGACGTTTTCCTGCCAGCAAGGCTGGCCCTGGCGGAACAGGGTGGCGCTGAGCATCAGGCGGGCTTCCACTTCGTACATCCCGGTGAGCACGTGATCTTTGATGCAGGGGTAGAGTTCGTCCAGGGAGATCTCGGTGAGGAACCCGAAGCCCCCCATATTGACGCCCAGGATGGGGACGTCCAGGCGGCCGTAATGGCGGGCCACGCTGAGGATGGTGCCGTCGCCGCCCATGACCACGATGAACTCCACCCCCGGGGGCAGGGGCGGGATGTGGGGTTCGGGTTCGTTCTCCAGGTGGCAGGCCTGAAGCCCCTGCTGGAGGAACCAGTCCCGCAACTCCCGCCCTGCCTGGAAAGCGTCGGGTTTGTACTTTTTGCTGATAATGGCCACCGAGTTCACTGAGAGGGCCTCCCACAGTTGACAATTATCATAATCTCGGGTATTTATCAAAAGGATTTGGGGAAGGGGGCCAGGGGTCTTCTTAAGCGAGCAGCGAGCGGTGAGCAGTTAGCAGTTAAAGCGCCGGCGGTTATTTCTTTCTGCTCACTCTCTTTAAAAGTTTTTGAGCGCACAGGCTAGAAAGCCTGAGCCACCAATACCTTTCATGATTTATGGGTGAGCTAAAGGCTCAGGCGCGACTGCTCACTGCCTTCTACTCTCTGGCCCTACCCACCAATTATATAAGGAAGGAGTAGCCATGCAAGTTGCATCCCGCATTCGCCAGATTCCCCCCTCGGCCACCCTGGCCTTGAACGCCAAGGCCAACCAGCTCAAGGCCCAGGGGGTGGACATAGTCAACTTCGGGGTGGGGGAGCCGGACTTCGATACCCCGGCAAACATCCGGGAGGCGGCCATCCGGGCCATCAACGAGGGGTTTACCCGGTACACCCCGGTGGGCGGCATCCCGGAGCTGAAAGAGGCCATCGCCCGGAAGTTCGAAGCCGACTACGGCCTCAGCTACCGGGCCTCGGAGATCGTGGTCTCCTGCGGCGGCAAGCACGCCCTTTACAACCTGTTCATGGTGCTGTTCGACCCGGCCGACGAGGTGATCATCCCGGCCCCCTACTGGGTGTCCTACGTGCCCATGGCCATGCTGGCGGAGGCGGTGCCGGTGTTGGCCCCCACCCGGGAGGAAAACGGCTTCAAGCTCACGGCCGCGGAGCTGCGGCCACATCTCACCCCCCGCAGCAAGGCCCTGGTGCTGAACAGCCCCTCCAACCCCACGGGCGGCGTCTACACCCGGGAAGAGCTGGCGGCCCTGGCGGAGGTGGTGCTGGAGCACGATCTCTACGTGATTTCCGACGACATTTACGACAAGATCCTGTTCGACGGGGCCAAGTTCGTCAACCTGGCGATGCTGAGCCCGGAGCTCAAGGCCCGCACCTTTGTGCTGAACGGGGTCTCCAAGGCCTACGCCATGACGGGCTGGCGCATCGGCTATCTGGCGGGGCCGGAGGCGGTGGTCCAGGCGGCCACCAACCTGCAGAGCCAGAGCACCTCCAACCCCACCTCCATCGCCCAGAAGGCCGCGGTGGAGGCCCTGAACGGCCCCCAGGAGGCACTGGCCGCCATGGTGGCGGAGTTTGCCTGGCGCCGGGACGACATCTACCGCCGGGTGCGGGAGATTCCCGGGGCCACCACCACCAGGCCGGCGGGGGCTTTCTACATCTTCCCCAATTTCTCGGCCTACTACGACCGCCTGAACCCCGCCCCGGGCCAGTCCCACTCCCAGGCCCTGGCGGCGTATCTCCTGGAGGAGGCCCGGGTGGCCGCGGTGCCGGGAGCCGAATTCGGGGAAGACCGGTGTCTGAGGTTTTCCTATGCCACTTCCCGGGAGCGCATCGCCACCGGGTTGAGCCGCATCAAGGAAGCGTTGGCGAAGTTGGGGAGATAAAGGCGGGAAAAAATAGAAAAGCGCGGCCGAGCTTGCAGTTCGTGCCGCGCTGTCCGTTCAATGCCTGCTTAACGGCCGGCCGCTTGGCGTTTGGAAGCCTTGAGCGGATTGATTTTATGCACCGCCTCTTTTTTGCCGTTTTTCACGTGCGTGGCCAGGTTGCAGGGCCCCCGGCGCCACTTGGCGGCGGGATCCGGGAAGGAACCGCAGTAGGTGCTGCCGTTAGCCCCTAAGGTGCGCTCGCAACCGTTACATTCCTGCACCACGGTTTTGCAACCCCCGCCATTGAACGAACAGCCTTTCTTGGTCATGAAGGTGCAATCTACCCCTGGTTTGATGCTGACACAGTGCATGGCCGTAGCCCCCCTTGATATCAAAGCAATCTTTTATTTATATACTAAATTATCTCATATTGTCAAGATTTTCTGCCGATATTTGCAAATAAATTTGTCCCCATAGCCTGCCGCTGCTCCGGCGTGGCTTGAACCGCCGGGCCGATCCGGTTTCCTGAAAAAGCCTGCAAGCCGTTTCAAAACCGGTTATTTCTGTCATCCTGAACAGAGTGAAGGATCTAAATTTATTGAAAATGCGAGATTCTTCGCTCCCCTCAGAATGACCTTTCCCGGCGCAGACCGGTTTGGGAACAGCTTATACGAAGATATCGTAATTTCCCAGGAAACCGGGGCCCCTGGGGTGTTGTCGAGCAAGGGCCAGGGCGCCGGGGCAAGCCAGGATGGCCTTAAGGCGCCGGGCGGAGGCCTTGGAGCCGCATTGACAGCGGGGCCCCAGTGCTTATGTTAAGGCTGGAGACCTGAGAGGGCGCGAGGTGAGGCATGGCCAAAAAAAACCTGAAGGCATACCAGGGGAAAAGGGACTTCCGGCGCACCCCGGAGCCGACCGGCGGCGGCCGGCGGGCCTCCCGGGACCCCATCTTCGTGGTCCAGAAGCACGACGCTTCCAGGCTCCATTATGACTTCCGCCTGGAAGTGGACGGGGTGCTCAAGTCCTGGGCGGTGCCCAAGGGGCCGTCCCTGGACCCCCGGGAGAAAAGGTTGGCCGTGCCCACCGAGGACCATCCCCTGGAATATGCCGCCTTCGAGGGGGTCATCCCGGCCGGGGAATACGGTGCCGGCACGGTGCTGGTCTGGGACACGGGCCCTTACCGCAACCTGACGGAGAAAAAGGGGACCCCGCTGTCCATGGCCGAGGCCGTGGCGCACGGGCATCTCAAGGTGTGGCTCATGGGCCGGAAGCTCAGAGGGGGCTACGCCCTCACCCGTTTCAAGACCGGCAGGGACGAGAGCTGGCTGCTGGTGAAGGCGGACGACGAGGAGGCCGATGCCGGCCGGGACCCGCTGGGCACGGAGCCGGCCTCGGTCTTGAGCGGCCGCACCCTGGAGGAGATCGCCGCCCAGGAAGGGTGAGGCCGGATTTGCCGGAGAGACCTCTGCAAAAATAGCAAGCTCAATATTCTCGCGGGTGGAAAGTCTTATAATCCCCCCTCCCCCCTTTAAAAAGGGGGTAATTAAAGATAAGCCCTTGATAAATCATGGAACCCCATCTTAAGTCTCCCTTTTCTAAAGGGGGATTTAGGCAGTATTGTCCGGCAGGGATTTTGCACTCGGTGTTAAGCGGGTAAATTGGCAGAATGTAGCCGCAGGCTTTAGCCTGCGCCGGCACAGGCTGGAAAGCCTGTGCCACCAAAGATATTTTTGATGAAAATGGGAGTCCTCGCAAAACCAAGGACATCAGGTCCAGACAGGTAGGGTGGGCACGGCCCACCTTCATAATTGCTTATATGTTCATCATGGTTAGTTCTTGGGGCAAAGCCCCTGGCTGCCAGCGCAATTTTCGTACCGGACCCTCCTGGGATTTAGGGGGATTATTAACGCCTTCCTATTTCGGCTAAGCCTTTTTCAGAGCTCTCAATTTATTATCGTGGCCCCCTGTACGGGAGGTGCCGGCAAGGGCCTGGTCGGCTGGCCCCCCGGTGGCAAATGGTTTATATTGAATATATGAACCTGGTGACCGCGTTACTGGAGCCGGCGGCGTACCCGGAGCCCACCACCGCAGTGGAGCTGGTTCAGACCCACATCTCATACGTCTTCCTCACCGACCAATACGCCTACAAGGTCAAGAAGCCGGTGGACCTGGGTTTTTTGAACTTCACCACCCTGCGCCGCCGGCACCACTATCTTAAGGAGGAGCTGGTCCTGAACCGGCGCCTCTGCCCGGAGATCTATCTGGAGGTGCTGCCCATCGCGGCCCGGGGCCAGGGGGTGCGGGTGGGGGGCCAGGGCCATCCCCTGGAGTACGTCCTGAAGATGGTGCGCATGCCCCAGCACCGCATGATGGACGAAGTGGCGGACCGGGGGGAGCTGGTCCCGGAGCACCTGGACCGGATCATCGACCGGCTGGCGCCCTTCTATCAGCAGGCCGCCACCGGTCCCCACATCAACAAATATGGGGAGCCGGCCGTCATCGCCTACAACCACGAAGAAAATTTCGCCCGCACCCAGCCCCTGGTGGGGGTCATGCTGGACCGGGAGCGGTTCGAGGGGATCCGGGCCTTCGCCCGGACCTTTCTGGCCCGCAAAAGGGCGTTGTTCCTGAGGCGCATCAAAGAAGGCCGCATCCGGGACTGCCACGGCGACCTGCACATGAAGAATATTTGTCTGGCGGATGGGGTCTACGTATTTGATTGCATTGAATTTAATCCCCGATTCCGATATGGTGACGTGGCGGCGGACATCGATTTCTTGGCCATGGATTTGGATTTTCATGGCTTCCGGGAGCTGAGCCGCCATTTTGTGGGGCGTTTCGCGGCGCAATCCCGGGACCCGGAATTGCTGAAAGTGCTGGATTTCTACAAGTGCTACCGGGCTTACGTGCGGGGCAAGATCAACGCCTTTACGGCCCAGGACCCGGAGCAGACGCCGCCGGCCCGGGAGCAGGCCTTGAGGGATGCCCGGGCGTATTTTGACCTGGCCGGGGAATACGCCGGAACGGGGGCGCGATGGGCCGCCTAGTACTTAATTGCAGAAGTTGGCGCATTATTTTAGACCCATTTTTATTCCCCCCTTTTCCAAAGGGGGGCGTAGGGGGATTTTATAACCCAGTGAAATCCCCCTAAATCCCCCTTTTTCAAAGGGGGACTTTATGTAGCCCTGATCCTTGAGGATGCTCGCAATTATTTACGCTGATTTGCGCAACCAAGCACTAGTGGTGGTAATCTTCGGACTGATGGGCACCGGCAAAACCACCCTGGCCCGGGCCCTGGGCGCGGCCCTGGGCTGGCCGGTACTGCACAGCGACGCGGTGCGCAAGCACCTGGCCGGCATGGCCCCCACGGCCCGGGCCCCCCTGGAGTTCGGCAAGGGCATCTACGCCGAGGACTTCTCGGCCCGCACTTACGCCGAGATGCGCCGCCTGGCCGCGGCGCCCCTGGCCGCGGGCGGGAGCGTCATCCTGGACGCCTCTTTCAAGCGGGCCCAGGAAAGGGAGCTGGTGCACGAACTGGCCCGGGAGCATGGCGCCCGGGTGGTCTGGGTTTACTGCCAGTGCGCCGCACAGGTGGTCAGGGAGCGTTTGGGGATACGGTTGACCAATCTCCAGGCCATCTCCAACGGCCGGGTGGAGCTGTTGGAGGCCCAGGCCCACGATTTCGACCCCTTAAGGCGCGAGGACCGGCCTCTGCTGCGCCTGAACACCGGCCGGGAGCTGGCGGTGGTGTTGGAGGAACTGAAAAGCTTTGTGCAAAACTTTTTATAGGGCGGCCCATGGCCGCCATTATCCGGCGTGCACAGCACGCCCTATAAAATGCAATTTTGAAGCAGAATTCATGGTGCGTAAGACGCACCCTACGATAACTCTTCGAAACCGAGGAGAACTTGATGCAACCTGAAGAAGTCATAGCCAAAGTGAGGGAGAAGGCCAAGATCAATTTCAAGACCGGACTGAACTGAGCAGAATGTGTCTTTGAGGCGGTCCTGTCTCAAGTTGACACCGGGTTACCCCATGAGACCATGTGCACCATGACCGGCTTCGGCGGGGGCGGCGGCCTGTTCGGCGACACCTGCGGCGCCCTGGTGGGGGCCATGGCGGCCCTGGGAGCGGTGTACGGCCGCCGGGACCTCCCCACCGATGCCAAGGCCGCCAAAGAGGAAATGTATGGTCAACCGGGACTTTACCGGCTCTTCAACCAGTTGCCCAATGAGTTCAAGAAGCGCTTCGGCAGCACCCAGTGCCGCCTGCTCACCTCCCAGTGGCGCAAAACCTGGCTGTGCAAAGACCACCTCCACTTTTGCCGCCACCTGGTCATCGAGGCCGCGGGCCTGGCCGCCGAAATGGCGGTGCCCAAGGACCTGGCCCGCTGGGGCTCATTACCTTTTGGGACTCAGCATCCTTGACCAGACTGCCTGGGATGGGGGTTTTAAGATACAATAATTAGTGAACTAAAGCCTGATATCGCGTCTTCCATAATCAAAAGATCAAGGAGAGTGCGTCATGAGCGATGCCAACGTCCTGGTGGAAAAACGGGATCAAATCGGCTTTATTACCCTGAACCGCCCCCAAGCGATGAACACCTTCAACGTCCCCTTTGCCCGGGAGCTCAATGATGCCCTCTGGGAAATGGAGAAGGACCCCGAGGTGCGGGTGGTGGTGATCGATGCCAATGGCAAGCATTTCTCCGCGGGGATTTCCCTGGACGAATTCAAGGGGAAAACCAACAAGGAGTACCGTGAGTTTATTCGCTTGATGGATGAGCACAACCACACTATTGCCAAGATGAAAAAGCCGGTGATTGCCTCGGTCAAAGGCTATGCCCTGGCCAATGGCGCCGGTCTGTCCTTTGCCTGTGACCTGACGGTGGCCGCGGAGGATGCCAAATTCGGGACCACGGCCATCAATGTGGGCCTCATCTGTCTGGGACCGGCGGCGCCGCTGGCCCGCAACGTCGGCCTGAAAAAGGCCCTGGAAATGGTGCTCACGGGAGATATTATCTCGGCCGCCGAGGCCCAAAGGCTGGGACTGGTCAACAGGGTGGTGCCGCCTGACCAACTGGAGGCAGCCACCCTGGAGTTGGCCACCAAACTGGCGGCGAAAAGCCCCCTGGCCTTGCAGATCGGCAAAGCCGGCATCTATGGGATGCAGAACGTCCCTTACAACCAGGCCCTTGACATGCTGAGCGACCGTTTTGCGGCTCTTTGCAGCACTGAAGATGCGGAGGAAGGGGTAAAGGCCTTTCTGGAGAAGAGGAAGCCGGTGTGGCGTGAACGCTAACGGCCGCAGAGATTTCTGAGAGGAACTGGCGGTGAGGTCCCGAAAGAATGCAAGGTGACAATGGATGAGCGTCGAAGAGGTCATGAAAAGTCATGGATTCAATCTCTCGGCCAGTTGCGCCGGGAAAGCGTCATATACGAAATGGATGAAATATAAAGGAAAGCGCGCTTATATCACCGTCAATGACGTAAGCGGGGACAGCTTTCCCATCACCCTGGAGGAGCCCGTGCGGGTGACCATCCATGACCTCAGGTCGGGGGACGAACTAGAGACCCCCCAGGATATCCGCTCGCTGAGCGCTTATTTGGAATCACTCGAGGAGTGATCAGTTTCTCTCAAGACGTGAGGATGGCCGGTAGGTAGTGCCAGGCGGCAGTCATCCCGGCCTCCGGGGGCGAACCGCAGGGGCAGGGATGGCCAAGAGAGGCGGCCGCTGAGGTAGTCTCAAGGGAAAAGAAGCAATCGCAGTTTGGGACTCAGGGTTTAGCCGGCGGGGACGAGGCCCACTCTGAAAACCTGGGCTTCTTAAGCTCCAGGGAATATTGGCGGGTGTACTTGCAAATAGGGGCTGCCTAGTGGTAACTTGGTATCCGGACAGCCGGGGCCGGGTTACCGCCAGTTTTATAAAAGCCACAGAGGAACCATAGAAGCCATTGCAAAACTCATTTTTTCTGTCATCCTGAACGACGTGAAGGATCTCAAGTTATTAAAAATACGAGATTCTTCGCTTTATATGAAAATAGCTGTCGGCAACCAGCTAAAATCGTAGGGCGCGTCTCACGCGCCATAAATTGGTGCGTAAGACGCACCCTACAGTTCCACTTTGCTTCTTGGCGTGAGCTATTTTGACGGTTCGTTGTGACCTTCAGGTCATGATGGTTCGCTCAGAATGACCTAGTGTAGTGAATCATAAATAGCTTTACAAAGCTTATCAGTTCGGCTATGCTGTTGGACATGAGCAGAACAGCTAAACCCGTCATCCTGACTGTGGAGGAACGCCAGACTTTGGAAACCTGGGTGC
>Ga0315281_10006172_pt1 | contig 17086 bp, 15 predicted proteins | sample YL17G07_0_MG_FD_204540 | JGI IMG/M metagenome (GOLD analysis project Ga0315281, IMG submission 204540) | Sediment microbial communities from Yellowstone Lake, YNP, Wyoming, USA - YL17G07_0 | ecosystem: Environmental > Aquatic > Freshwater > Lake > Sediment | place: USA: Wyoming | collected...
GGAGAAACCGGTGAGAGACTCCAGCGCCCGCAGCGGGGACCCGGTGTACTCGAATCCCAGATTGGCAAATTCCGTGAGGGCCAGGGGTTGGATATAGGTGCCACGGACGAGCATATCGGTGCTGGCGGTGTCGACAGACGCCCTGACGTCCAGATACAAGTTGTCGATATAGCCGTGGAATGCGCCTGTCGCATCGGGAGTAAGGTCGATTCGGTAGAAGTCCCCAAAGATGAGTTCATCATCGACTGACCCGGAGATACGATCGTGGCCGCCCTCGCCTGCGAGCAGGTGCGGGAAGATCGAGGCGGTGTCGGCCGTAAAGGTTATTGGGTGGTTCTCGATCCGATCGTCACCCGCGCCGCCCAGGAACAATGCCCTCTGCGTTCCGCCGCCGATCAGAAGATCGTTGCCGCCAAACCCCAGGAACTGGGCGCCGAGAATCGGGCCCGCCGTGTAAGTATCGTCGTCGGGCGAGCCCCAGGGGTAGCGGGGCCATTCGTTGGGATCGTTCCTGTTCAGGGTCTCAACGTCCAGGACGTTGTCCTCGTAGATCCGCGAACCGCCTGCATCCGGCGGGGGCGGCGCATCACCTGCGACGAGATGGATTCCGAGATCGCCATTGCGGAATTGAGGGACCTCGATTTTTCCGTCGATGACGAGCGTGCCGGAGGAGGCGAGATTTCCCGGGAAGGCGTAATGCGTGCTGCCGTCATCGCTCACATAGATGCCCGGGCGCTGGCTCGTGCCACCGGCGAGTACCACGCCATCGAGGTCGATCCTTCCGCGGCCATCGATGTCGATGACGACGTCGCGGCCCTCGTCCCGATGCAGCCGGTAGGTGTCGAAGCCTGCACCGCCTTCGAGGCGGTCGGCGCCCGCACCACCGTCGAGCGTGTCGTCACCCGGGCCACCGGCGAGATGATCGTTGCCGGCGTCGCCCGTGAGCGCGTCGGCTCCGGGGCCGCCGTCGAGATAGTCGTTACCTTTGCCTCCGGTAATGCTGTCATCGCCGAAGCCGCCGTAGAGGTGGTCCGCCGCGTCGAGGCCGCGCAGCGCGTCCGCCTGGTCGGTCCCGAAAATTATCTGCGCCGTGTTGATCGGGGGCGCAGCGCCCTCCGGGCCGATGACCCGGATCACCTGCGGATCCAGGCCGGGCTGTATCACGACGAAATCGTGGCTCGATCCGCTGCCTCGATGTATGGTATTGCCGTCTTCAAACGTATTGACGAAGCTCTGCGCCAGCAACAACCCGGCGCGATCGGCGAGCCATTCGCGCGTGAGCGTTCCGCTCGATCCGTCGTCGCTTGCAAGGTCGAGTTGGCCGCGCTCGTTGAACGAGGCAAACAATTCATCCTTTCCGCTGACTGCGAACGGGTCGAGTTTTTGCAGCGCATAGCGCACGGCGACATCGCTCAGCGCAAGGCCGGCGATTTGCGCCGCCGTTTTGTCCGATAGCGGAACGATGTGGTAGCTGCCGGCCACGCCCGGTGCGTCCAGGGTGTTCTTGAGCTGAAAGATCTTCTCGAACAGCTGATCCCGGTTTTCGATGGCCGCCGGCGCTGTCGTGCCGAAGACGAGTGCGAGAGTCTTCACAACGCGTTCGAGCGATTCGCGGTTGTCGGACGACGCGGCCTCGACGATCTTGGTCGAATCGATTATGGAAATGGACGGGTCCACCGTTGCCAGCAGGTCATAGACCGCCAGCGCGTCGGTGAGTATCTCGATCTTGTGTGAATTCCAGAGCTCGAGCGGATTGAGGGAAGGCAGCCGCTCGGTTTCTATCGCAATGTCGACACGGTCTCCTACCGGAATGCCCAGCGCGGAGACGAAGGAGCTGCCGCCTTTGGCTGTGACGTTGGTGATTTTGGATGCATCGATTGCGGGAATGCCGGGGCGCAGATTATTCAGCCAGTCATTGAAGGCGGCGGGTATCAGAGGAACCTGAAACCCGGCGAATCCCGGGGTGTTGAACACGTATGTATGGCTGATTTCCGGCCCGGCATCGGCCGTCAGCGCGGCGGCGAGAAAGCCGCCGAGAGAGTGACCGGTTACAGTGAAGCCCGGCGTAAGAACGCCATTGGAGATCCAGTAAATGACCTTGTCTTTGAGAGCGGTGTACTGAAGCTGGAATTTCGGACTTCCGAAAGTGAGAATCGAAACCAGGTCGGTTGGCCAGTCGGCCAGGTTGTTGGTGCCGCGGATCGCGAGAATTCGTTCGTGGGTCCCGATACGCTCGAAGACGGTTGCGGAGACGAACGAGGAAACGCGGTTAGTCGGGCCAAGACCTTCGAGTCCAGCCGCATCTGCGCCAATGCTGTCGTTGAAGTAGTCGACAACACGGAAATGGGAGAGAAACGTATCCGTGTATGTCGCGGCCATACCCTCATTTCGGAGGAGACGGCTGTATAGATCACCAACTGTAGCCTTCGAGCCGTCCGCATATGCGGCAAGCGCCGTTGTTGCGTAGGTCAGCAGCAATGAGGCCGTAGAATCCATACATTTGACCTCTCAAGTTAGGTTAAGCAGTTCCTTGTACCAGTCGTGCCACATTTTCAATTCGTCTTGGCCAGCGAAGCACCCAGTTGCGCTTTCATGTGAAATCGTCGGTAGAAACGTCGATGGCCAACGCGCAAAGTCGACATTCTCTCCAAGTAGCTCCCCGGTCTTCGCGTCAATCACACGAACGTGATACTTGTCAATGATCAAAGGCAACTTGGAAAACTGTGCGAGATCTCGCTTTTGGAATCCCATGAATGGCTCAAGCATCTTCTTGTTCGGTTCGAGGTTCGTCATGAACCTGGGTTTTCCATTCGCGTCGTAAAGTTCCGGCGGAAGCTTCGCCTGCTTGTAGACCCAGAATCCCGCTTCCTTGTGGCACAGCCACCGGTGCTCGATGCCGCCGAGGATGTCGTCGATGTAAGCGAATGCGAAAAAGAATGCCAGGAGTCCGATCGTGATCCATCGCTTGCGCGAGGGCGTGCGCGCGCGGCGCGCGGCGACGGCCGTCACCACGAGCGCGATCAGAAGATAGGGCAGGAACAGGGTCGGGCTGAGCATCGCGATTGCCTCCCGGAAAAACGCGCGCTGTCAGCGGGGTGTCAGGAACTTTGACGTAACTCGCTGCCGATTACAAGGGCCCGTGCATGCACCGCCGGGGTAGGCAGTGGACTAGGCCATGGCTGCGCCTGCACGAATTGACTGCACGGCCGATTCCTGCGCCGCAACTCCCCTCCTCACCGCAGGCGGAGGAGGGGTCGGCCGCAGGCCAGGGGTGGTCGGCATACCGCCGGTGCCCTGGGGCCGTTCGGATGGCGTGGCCAAAGTCAATGGGTCAATGGCGCGATTGTGGTCCCTGGCTCAGTTGGCATTGTGTCTGTTGGCATTGTTGACAACATACGGGACTTTGCCTAACATACCCGCATGGCTCGGGCAGAGCTGCTATTCCACTTTCGGCACGAGTTCGACGATGGCGCAATTGTCGAGGCCGTGATCTGGAAAGTGCCCACGCCGGTTGCAGGTTGTCGTCATTCGTACAAGTACCGGCTCTTCTACGGTTTTCCAGGGGAACGCATCATCGGTTACGACAATGAGTGGCCCAAGGGCGATCACCGGCATCAGGGCAAAACCCAGACACGCTACAGATTCGAAAGCCCGGAACAACTGATCGACGATTTCCTGCGGGACGTTGAATCCAGGAGGAAGTGAACTATGAGAACGGCCCATATCGCGATTCGCCCTCCTGAAACATCGCTGGCGCAACTGCGCTCCGGTTTCGTGAAGGCATGGAAATCCTCCAAGTACCAGGGCGAGTACTTTGAATTCGAGTCGCCGGCGGCTCTGTTCCGGACATTGAGTCCAAAACGCTGGGAACTGGTCGAGGCCCTGCAGCGATTCGGACCCATCGGCTTGCGTGAACTCGCGCGCAAGCTCGCGCGTGATGTCAAGCGGGTGCACGAAGACGTGCATTTGCTCATTGGCGTCGGGTTGATCGAAAAGACCGATGAAGGCAAGTTTTGCGTTCCGTTCGGTGAGATTCGAGCCGGTTTCGTTCTGAGACCGGCAGCCTGATAAACGGCGAATCGCACCCGGAGCTTTTTCACCCGGCCTTCGGCGCGCCGACAAACCCGCGGAATCGGCGGCCTCGGGCCGCCCGGGTCTGGAGCAGCTGTCGGGTCTGGGCCACTGTCGCGGGCCACTTGGCGCGGCGGGGCGAACGTGAAATCATGCGTGTCGCGTCCGGATTGCGTGCAACGCAGTGAGCCGGGCGCATGAAATCCATTAACCTATCCCACTTTTACGACCACGCAAGGGCGACATGATCCAGGAACCCGAGGTGCAAGCGGTGCGCGGCAGCGCCATGGGCGATGGCGGGAGCGCCGTCACGCTCATCGGCGCCTGGGACATCCGCTCGCTGGAACGCCAGGCACGCGCGCTCCAGCAGACACTGCGCGGGAGCGCGAGCGGAGCGCGCTGGGATCTGTCGCAGGTGCAGCGGCTGGACCACATCGGGGCGCTGCTCATCTGGCGCGCGTGGGGCAGGAAGCGCCCGGCGCAGATCGAGCTGCGGCCCGAGCACGAGATTTTCTTTGCCAACCTGGAAGGCACCGGGACGCTCGTCTCGGGTACTCGCCGGATCGACTGGTTCGCGCCGGTGCGCGCGATCGGTGAGTGGATACTCGATGCCGGCGAGCACGTGGCCGATATCGTGCGGCTGCTGGGACAGATACTGATCGATTCGGCGGTGCTGCTGCGGCGTCCGGCGCGCGGCCCCTGGCGCGAGATCTCGGCGAGCGTCTATCGCATCGGCACGCAGGCGCTGGGCATCACGGCCGCGGTAGGGTTCCTGATCGGGATCGTGCTCTCGTATCTGTCCTCGGAGCAGTTGAAGGCGTTCGGCGCAAACGTATTCATCGTCAACATCCTGGGCATAGGTATCATCCGCGAACTCGGGCCGGTGATCTGCGCGGTGCTGGTGGCGGGGCGCTCGGGCTCGTCGATCACCGCGCAACTGGGCGTGATGCGCGTCACCGAGGAGCTGGATGCCCTGGCGGTGATGGGCATTCCCTACACGGTGCGGCTGATCCTGCCCAAGGTGGTTGCGCTTTCCATCGCGATGCCGCTGCTCATCCTGTGGACTTCGAGCATTGCCCTGATCGGCGGTGCGATCTCGGCGAATCTGCAGCTCGGAATCACGGTGCCGCAGTTCCTGACCGGGCTGCCGGCGGCGGTGCCGACGGTGAACCTGTGGCTGGGCGTGGGCAAGGGCGTGGTGTTCGGGGCGCTGATCGCGCTGGTGGCCTGCCACTTCGGCCTGCGCATCAAGCCCAACACCGAGAGCCTGGGGGCCGGAACGACGAATTCGGTGGTGAGCTCGATCACCACCGTGATTCTGGCCGATGCCGTGTTCGCGGTGCTTTTCAACGACGTGGGGATTTCGCTGATGTGAGCGAGTAGATGGTGAGCGAGCCGATGCAAACGCCTGTAACCGAACCTGTAACCAAACCTGTAACCGGACCGGTCATCGACCCCGTCATCCACCCGGTCATCCAGATCGAGGGACTGTGGACGCAGTTCGACGATCTGGTGGTGCACCGTGACCTGACCCTGGAGGTGATGGCGGGCGAGGTGGTGTCGTTGGTGGGCGGCTCGGGCAGCGGCAAGACCACGCTCATGCGCCAGATGCTCGGCCTGGAGATTCCCACGCGCGGGAGCGTGAAGATCTTCGGCATCTCGCTGCACGATTCTCCGGCACACACCCTGAAGAAAATCCGCAAGCGCTGGGGCGTGCTGTTCCAGCACGGCGCGCTGTACAGCGCGCTGTCGGTGTTCGACAACATCGCGCTTGCGCTGCGCGAGCTGCGCGTGTTCGACGAGGGCTTCATCCGCGACATGGTGATGCTGAAGCTCGACATGGTCGGCATCGAGCGGCGCCATGCGGGCAAGATGCCCGCCGACCTGTCCGGCGGGATGGTGAAGCGCATTGCGCTGGCGCGGGCGCTGGTGCTGGAGCCCGAGCTCGTGTTCCTGGACGAGCCCACCGCGGGTCTGGACCCGGATCGCAGCGAATCGTTCGTGCGGCTGATCGAATCGCTGCACGAGCGGCTCGGCTTCACCGTGGTGATGGTGACCCACGATCTGGATACGCTGGTGTCGCTCTCGGACAAGGTGGCCGTGCTCGCCGACCAGCGCGTGCTGGTGTACGCGCCGCTGGAGGCGGTGGTGCGCGTGGATCACCCGTTCATCCGCAGCTTTTTCCTCGGTGACCGGGGCCTGCGGGCGCTTTCGGCGGCGAAGGAGCCGGCGTTCGGGGCCGCGATGCCGGGGGCAGCACAGTGACCGACTTGGAGTCCGTTGCAAAATGAATCCTACCGCCGGCGTCATCCTGAGCGAAGCGAAGGATCTTACCGTGCCAGTTTTGGCAGGATAAGATTCTTCGGCCGGAGCCTGCCCTCGAGCGAAGCGAAGGGGCCTCAGAATGACATCTCTTGTTGCAGCAGTTTCTTAGGGTAAAGTACGCGCCATGGAAAACAGAGCCTACGCACTTGCCGCCGGAATGTTCACGTTGCTGCTGGGAGCGGCATTGGTCGCTGTTGCGCTCTGGTTCGGCAAGGACGACCTCGAATCCGTGCCGTTCCTCATCACCACCACGACTTCGGTCTCTGGGCTCAAGGCCGAGGCGCCGGTGCGCTATCGTGGCGTCGAAGTGGGCAGGGTGCAGTCGATCCGCATCGACCCCGGCATCAACGGGCATATACACATCCGCATCGGCGTCACCGAAGGCACGCCCGTCACGAAGAGCACCTTCGCGCGCCTGGGCTATCAGGGCGTGACCGGTCTTGCCTACGTCGCACTCGATGACAGCGGCGATTCGAAGGAACTGCTGAAGAGCGCTTCCCGCAAGGTGGTCGAGATTCCCATGCGCCGCTCGATCATGGATACGGGCGAGGACCTGATCGCGGCCTTCGGGGAGATCGCCACACGGGTGAACACGCTGCTCGACGAGGACAACCAGAAGGCGGTGCGGCGCGCGCTGGTGGGTCTGGAGAAGGCCACACTGAAGACGGCGGCGCTTGCGGAAAAAGTCGAACCGGGGGTTGCCGGCGTTCCCGGATTGGTCGGCGATGCGCGCGGGGCGATCGGAAATGCGAACAAGCTGATCGGCAACCTGAACGGCCTCACGTCCAAGATCGAGGAGCGCGTCGAGGCGCTCAACCGCGTCGCGAAAAGCGTGGAGGAGGTCGGTTCCACGGCGCGCGCGGTGAACGACGAGACATTGCCGCGCCTGAATGCGCTGGTCGAAGACCTGCACAAGGAAACGCGCGCGCTCGACCGGCTGCTCAATGCGCTCGGCGAACATCCGCAGAGCCTCGTGTTCGGGACGCCGCGCGGCAAGCCCGGGCCGGGCGAATCCGGGTTTGCCCCCGGAGCTGTGAAATGAATCCGACCCGGGGTGTGGTTCATGGTGTGGTTCATGGCGTGCCCCGGTGCGCGCCCATGTTCGTGCCTGCGCGCGCGCGTCTGTGTGCGCTACTGTGCGCGCTGCTCGCGTCGGGCTGCTCACTGCCGCTGAACGGCAAGGGCGACGTCGCAGCCTACGATTTTGGCGCCGCGGCCGGGACACGCGAGGGCGGGCCGCGGCTGCGCCAGCCGCTGCTGGTGTACGAGGTGAGCGGCCCGGCGTGGATGGATTCGGCCTCGATCCACTATCGGCTCGCCTATCGGGATGCGTCGCGCCCGCAGGCCTACGCGGGCAGCCGCTGGGTGATGCCGCCGGCCGCGCTGCTCACCAACCGGCTGCGCCAGCGCCTGGCCGGGGCAGGGGGCGGTGTGATCCTGCCCACCGACGGCCTGCGCGCACCGGCTTCGCTGCGGGTGGAGCTGGACGAGTTCACGCAGGTGTTCGATGCGGAAAACCGCAGCAGGGCCGTGGTGCGGCTGCGTGCATCGCTCGTGGGCTCGCGCTCGCTCATCGCACAGAAGGCCTTCGGCGTGGACAAGGCGGCAGCCTCGCAGGACGCCGAGGGCGGGGTGCGCGCGCTCACCGCGGCGAGCGACGAGGTGCTCGAGCAGCTGCTCGATTGGGTCGCGGTCTCGATGAAGGACTGAGGGCATGAGCACGCAGCAGAAGCTGCTGTACATCGCCGGACTGCTCGTGCTTGCGGCGATCCTTCTGCTCGCCTTCCGCGCCTACCTGTCTCCTGCGATGCTGTTCGATTTCGCCAGCCTGCAGCTCTGCAGTTGAAAAAAAAAGGAAAAAGGGGGTCAGAGTAACTTTTCCGGACGACAGTTTTCCTGCACTCGCCCGTGCTTGAAATGAAAAGTTACTCTGACCCCCTTTTTTTATTTTTTCCATGGCGTGAAAACATCCCGGAGCAGTCCATGAGCATCAGGGCAACGGCCTTCAAGCTTACCTATTCGACCATGTTCGACCCGCCGCCGGAAGTGCACCGGCATTTCGAGGAGGCGCTCGCGCGGGTGAAGGCGCGCCTCGGCGCGGAGTATCCGATGTGGATCGCAGGCGAAGCGCGGCAGGCTGCCGAGCAGTTCGAGGCGCGCAGCCCCATCAACCGCAACTGGGTGCTCGGGCGCTTTCAGCGCGGCACTGCCACCGACGCAGCCGATGCGGTCGCCGCTGCCAGGCGCGCCTGGCCGGCCTGGGCCGGCCTGCACTGGCAGGAGCGCGTGAAAATGCTGCGCCGGGCCGCGACGCTGATCGAGGAGCGGGTCTACGACATCAGCGCCGCAGTTTCACTGGAGGTCGGCAAGAACCGCATGGAGTCGCTGGGCGAGGTCCAGGAAACCGCAGACCTCATCAGCTGGTACTGCGAACAGATGGAGGAGAACCACGGCTACGTGCGGCCGCTGCCGACCGATCCGTTGAAGGGCTACGTGAGCCATAACCGTTCGGTGCTCAGGCCCTACGGCGTGTGGGCGGTGATCGCCCCGTTCAATTTTCCCTATGCACTGGCCGGTGGGCCGGTGGGCGCGGCGCTGGTCGCGGGCAACACGGTGGTCTTCAAGGTCGCCAGCGATACGCCCTGGAGCGGCTGGCTGCTCGCGGAAACGTTCCGCGATGCCGGGCTGCCGCCCGGGGTGTGCAATTTCGTGACCGGGAGCGGGGCGACGCTCGGCGAGGCGCTTATCCAGCATCCGGAGCTCGCTGGCATCACCTTCACAGGCTCGTATGAGGTCGGCATGCACATCTACCGCAGCTTCGCCGGGGCGCCGTGGCCGCGGCCCTGCATCGCGGAGATGGGCGGCAAGAACGCGGCGATCGTCTCGCGCAAGGCGGATCTGGAACGGGCCGCGACGGGCATCATCCGCTCGGCATTCGGTCTGCAGGGGCAGAAGTGTTCTGCCTGCTCGCGCGTTTATGTAGAGCGCCCGGTGGCCGAAGCGCTGCGCGAGAAACTCGTGCGCGCGACCGAGACCATCCACATCGGGGATCCGACCGAGCGCGACAACTGGATGGGGCCGGTGATCAACCGCGAGGCTTACGCGAAATACAGGAAATGCCTCGACAACCTGGTGCAGCACGGAAAGGTGTGGACAGGCGGCACGCAACTCACCTCGGGGGCGCTCGCCGATGGGTACTACTGCGCCCCCACCGTGGGCACGGCGCCGCACGACTACCGGCTCTGGCGCGAGGAGAAGTTCGTGCCCATCGTGCTCGTGGGCGAGGTGGATTCGGTCGATGAGGCGATCCAGCGCGCCAATGCATCCGAATACGGGCTCACGGCAGGCTTCTACGGCGGCAGCGACGAGATCGAGGGTTTCCTGTCCGGGATCGAGGCCGGCGTCACCTATGTCAACCGCCCGCAGGGCGCCACCACGGGCGCGTGGCCGGGTTATCAGCCCTTCGGCGGCTGGAAGGGCTCGGGCACGACCGGCAAGGCGATCGGGTCCTTTTACTACGTGCAGCAATACCTGCGCGAGCAGTCGCAGACCATCGTCGAGTGACGTTGCGCCACGGAGGCGGGAAACAGCACTAATTTCCCGGCTTTTCTCTTTGTTTTCAACCCTGTATTTTCGCCTTGACACCGCTTCTTGTGCGGCGCAATAATTCTGCGCTAATCAAGGCTGAACGCCGCGTCCGAGGCGGCTTCGGCGGTTCCTGTTCCTTATTGGAGCGTATTTGGCCGTTCAGGCACCCAGCGCAGCCGATTTGCTGTCTCAGGCAGGGCAGGCGCTTGCCGGTAGTTTCCTGAACAGTCTGACATCCCGCATCGACCCCGACCTGGGCCCCCGGCTGCAGAGCGCGATCGCTGCAAGCTCGCCGAAGCTTGCCGCGCTGCAGGCGCAATTTTCCCAGAAGCATCTTGCCCTGTGGACCACGATGATGGCGCGCGACGCCGGCAAGGAAGTTCAGCCGGTGGTCGTGGCGCGCCCGGAGCCGGGCGACCAGCGCTTCGCGAGCACCGAGTGGCAGGCGAGCAACCATTTCGACTACCTGCGGCAGACCTACCTGATCAACGCCAAGTATCTGCGCGAATATGTCGAGGCGCTGGAGCTCGATGCGCGCGCCAAGGGGCGCCTGCGGTTCGTCGCGCGCCAGTTCATCGACGCCATGAGCCCGGCCAACTTCACCGCCACCAATCCCGATGCGCTCAAGCTCGCGCAGGAAACGAAGGGCGAGAGCCTGACCCGGGGATTGAAGAACCTGATCGAGGACGCGCACAAGGGCCGCATCTCCACCACCGACGAATCGGCATTCGAGGTCGGCAGGAACATCGCAGTCACCGAAGGCGCGGTGATATTCGAAAACGAGTTGTTGCAGCTGATCCAGTACAAGCCGCTTACCGCGACGGTGCGCAAACGCCCGCTGCTCGTTTTCCCGCCCTGCATCAACAAGTATTACGTGCTCGACCTGCAGCCGGAAAATTCGTTCGTGCGCTATGCGGTGGAGCAGGGCAATACGGTATTCATGGTGTCGTGGCGCAATATCCTGGCCGAGCAGGGCCATTACACCTGGGACGACTACCTGCGCCTGGGCGTGCTAAAGGCGCTGGAAGTGGTGCGCGATCTCTCCGGCGTGGACAAGCTGAACCTGATCGGCTACTGCGTGGGCGGCACGATGCTGGGGGCGGTGCTGGCGATACTGGCCGCAAAAGGCGAAGAGTGGGTCGAGAGCCTCGCCTTTTTCACCTCGCTGCACGATTTTTCCGACGCGGGCGAGATCGGCCTGTTCGTCGACGAGCCAAGCGTGGCCAAACGCGAGGCCGACATCGGCAAGGGCGGCATCATGCCCGGGAAGGAGCTCGCAGCGGTGTTCTCGGCGCTGCGCGCGAACGACCTCATCTGGTCGTACGTGGTGAACAACTATCTGAAGGGACGCTCGCCGGCGGCCTTCGACCTGCTGCACTGGAATGCCGACTCGACCAACCTGCCCGGTCCCATGTACTGCTGGTACGTGCGCAACATGTACCTGGAGAACAACCTGACGATTCCGGGCAAGCTCACGATGCTCGGTACTGCGGTCGATCTTACCAAGGTGCGCCACCCGACCTATGTGCTCGCCACGCGCGAGGACCACATCGTGCCCTGGAAGAGCGCCTACCAGACCACGCAACTGATGCGCGGGAAAATGCGCTTCGTGCTCGGGGAGAGCGGGCATATCGCCGGAGTGGTGAATCCCGCCGCGAAGAATCGCCGCAGCTATTGGGTCAACGAGCAGGTGTCCCCGCCCGCCGACCCGGAGGCGTGGCTCGCGGGGACCGAGCAGCGGCCGGGGAGTTGGTGGACGGACTGGAATGCATGGCTTGCGCCGTATTCGGGCGGCGAGGTGAAGGCAAGAAAGCGTTTGGGAAGCACCCGGTACAAGCCGATCGAGCCTGCGCCGGGGCGCTATGTGAAACAGCGCGTGGTTTGAAATGGGTTGTCATTATGAGGGGGCAACAAGCTGTCATTCTGACGATGCAACGAGCTGTCATTCTGAGGCCGGAGTTTGGGTGTCATTCTGAGGGCGCAGCCCGAAGAATCTCATCCTGGCCAATGTCACGAGGATGAGATCCTTCGCTTCGCTCAGGATGACACCAAGTGGCTCAGGATGACACCAAGTGGCTCAGGATGACAGCAAGAGGCTCAGGATGACACCAAGTGGCTCAGGATGACACCAAGTGGCTCAGGATGACAGCAAGTGGCTCAGGATGACACCAAGTGGCTCAGGATGACACCAAGTGGCTCAGGATGACACCAAGTGGCTCAGGATGACAGCAACATGAAATGGCATGAACACTGGAGATCAAGATGACTGATGTTGTGATCGTTGCGGCGGGTCGCACCGCCATCGGCAAATTCGCCGGCACGCTGGCGAAGATTCCAGCGGCCGATCTGGGCGCGCATGTGATCCGCGCGCTGCTCGCCAGGAGCGGGATCAAGCCCGGGCAGGTGTCCGAGGTCATCCTCGGGCAGGTGCTCACGGCCGGCATCGGCATGAACGGCGCGCGCCAGGCCTCCATCCGCGCCGGCGTCCCCGACACGGTTCCGGCGATGACGATCAACATGGTATGCGGCTCGGGGCTGAGGGCGACGCACCTCGCCGCGCAGGCGATCAAGGCGGGCGATGCCCAGATCGTGATCGCCGGCGGCCAGGAGAGCATGAGTCTTGCGCCCCACGTCATGATGGGTTCGCGCGACGGTTTCCGCATGGGCGATGCCAAGCTCATCGACACGATGATCAACGACGGCCTCACCGACGTCTTCAACCAGTACCACATGGGCGTCACCGCCGAGAACGTGGCGAAACAGTTCGGTGTGACCCGCGAGGACCAGGATGCGTTTGCGGTGGCCTCGCAGCAGAAGGCCGAGGCCGCGCAGAAAGCGGGCAAGTTCAAGGACGAGATCATTCCGATCGAGATCCCGCAGAGAAAGGGCGCACCCCTGGTGTTCGACATGGACGAGTATCCCAAGCACGGCGCGACACTCGAGGCGATCGCGGGCCTGAAGCCCGCGTTCGACAAGAACGGCACGGTCACCGCGGCCAATGCCTCGGGCATCAACGACGGGGCGGCCGCAGTCATCATGATGTCGGCTGACAGGGCGAAGGAGTTGGGCCTGAAACCGCTGGCGCGCGTCCGGGCCTATTCCTCGGCCGGCGTGGATCCGAAAATCATGGGCATGGGGCCGGTGCCCGCCTCGCAGTTGTGCCTGTCAAAGGCGGGCTGGAAGGCCTCCGACCTCGACCTGATGGAAATCAACGAGGCGTTCGCGGCGCAAGCGGTGGCGGTCAACAGGCAGATGGGCTGGGACACTACGAAGATCAACGTCAACGGCGGTGCGATCGCGTTGGGACATCCGATCGGCGCTTCGGGCTGCCGGATCCTGGTCACGCTGCTGCATGAAATGATCCGGCGCGATGCCAGGAAGGGACTCGCATCGCTATGCATCGGCGGCGGCATGGGCGTCGCCCTGGCGATCGAACGCTAAGGCGTTCCGGCGGTTGAACGCCAGGGCGGCCGCGGTCAAGCGCCTACACGGACACCGTTCACCATTGAGGATATGACGCTATGAGCACAGACATTCTTGAGCGCGCCGCCCGGCAGGGCGCACATCCAGTCAGACAAGAGGGCAAACAGATGATCCAGCGGGTTGCGTTCGTCACGGGTGGCATGGGCGGTATCGGTACGGCGGTTTGCCGGCGCCTGGGCGAGGCAGGGCACAAGATCGTGGCTGGCTGCCTGCCGGGCTACGACCGCAGGGACGAGTGGCTGGCGGTGATGCGCGGCGAGGGCTTCAAGGTATTTGCGGCCGAGGGCAACGTCGAGGACTACGATTCCTGCGCCGACATGTTCTACAAGGTGCGCTCGACGGTGGGTTCGGTGGACATCCTCGTGAATGCGGCCGGCATCACGCGTGACGGCGTATTCAAGCGCATGAGCCCGAACGACTGGTATTCGGTGATCAACACCAACCTGAACAGCGTGTTTAACGTCACGCGCCAGGTGATCGAAGGGATGGTCGAACGCTCATGGGGGCGCATCATCAACATCTCGTCGGTGAATGCGCTCAAGGGCCAGTTCGGCCAGACCAATTACTCCGCGGCCAAGGCCGGCATGCACGGTTTCTCCAAGGCCCTCGCGCAGGAAGTGGTCAAGAAGGGGGTGACGGTGAACACGATATCCCCGGGTTATGTCGAGACCGACATGGTGCGTGCCATCAAGCCCGACGTGCTGAAGGCGATCATCGACCAGATTCCGATGGGCAGGCTCGCCCTTCCCGAGGAGATTGCCGGGCTGATTGCCTACCTCACCGCCGAGGAAGCGGGCTACATTACCGGGGCGAACATCTCGATCAACGGCGGCCTGCACATGAACTGAGCCGGCACCGGCTTGGCGCCATGGCCCCTGCGACGGGCGTGGTGCGCGGTGACATAATGCCGTTGCAGCAGTTGATATGAACTGACGGGGAGAAGAGCATGATTCCGCACGCAGACAAGCCGCGCATTGCACTGATCACGGGCGGCATGGGGGGCTTGGGGGAGACGATCAGCATGAAGATGGCCGATGCGGGCTATCGGGTCGCGGTTACCTATTCACCTTCCAACAAGACGGCCGACAACTGGGCCGCCGAAATGAAGTCGAACGGCTACGAGTTCCACGTGTACCCCTGCGACGTCGCCGATTTCGATTCCTGCAAGGCATGCGTGGACAAGCTGACTGCGGATTTCGGCCCGGTCGACATCGTGGTGAACAACGCCGGGATCACCCGCGACATGACCTTCAGGAAGATGGGCAAGGCCGACTGGAATGTGGTGCTGCGCACCAACTTGGACAGCGTGTTCAACATGACCAAGCAGGTGTGCGACGGCATGGTCGATCGCGGATGGGGCCGGATCATCAACGTGTCCTCGGTCAACGGCTCCAAGGGCGCGTTCGGACAGACGAACTACGCCGCGGCCAAGGCCGGCATGCACGGATTTACCAAGTCCCTCGCGCTCGAAGTGGCCAAGAAGGGGGTGACGGTGAACACGATTTCCCCGGGCTACATCGGCACGAAAATGGTGACCGCCATTCCCAAGGAAATCCTGGACAGCAAGATCCTGCCGCAGATTCCGGTGGGCAGGCTCGGCAAGCCCGAGGAGGTCGCCGGGCTGATCATTTACCTGTGCTCGGACGAGGCCGCGTTCGTGAATGGCGCCAATATCGCCATCAACGGCGGCCAGCACATGCAGTAGCAGTAGCCAGTGCCATGATTCGGACGCTGGAGCAGGATCGGAAAAGCCCCGCGGCGAGCGGGGCTTGTTTTATTCGAGGTCCTGGAAGCGATGCTATTTCTTGCCGGCGCCGCGGACCATGTTGGCCGTTGCTGCCTTGATGCTCGACTCGGACAGTTCCTGGAACTGCTTGGCGGCACGGTTCAGGCCATCGAGCAAGGCCGAGGAGGCCGCCATCGAGGATTTCCATGCCGCCGTCGCGACGTCGGCGCCCGGCGCGTTTGCAGCGAGCGATTCAGCGCCTTTGGGCATGTTCTGGGTCAGGCGCGAGATCTGATCTTCGGCGAGCTTGGAAAGATGCGCCTGGGTCTGACTCACGATTTCGTAGATGCTGCTGGCATAGGCGGCGGACTGCTGCATGCCCTGCTGGGCAAGCTTGGCGCGCATCGCAAGCAGCTGCTGCGGGTCGGACACGGAGAGCAGCTCGCGCGTAGTCTGCGTCTGCTGTTCGAGCGCCTTGCGCGCGGTTTCGAGGTTGAGCTTGACCAGTTGTTCGGCACTGGCGAGGGTGGCTTGCGTGCAGGCGATAGTGGCGTCAAGCGCCGCTTTCTGCCATGCTGCAAGCGTATCTGTCGGGTTGGTCATCGAAAAACTCCTCAAGAACGAAATCGGTTGAATGACATTAGCTTACACGCGATTGAACGCAACGTTTGTTGCACCGCACCATAAAATTCTCTTCTTCAATCCACCGGGTGTCAAGGCTGTTGGACGTGCATATAAAATCAATGTCAAATCATAGACATAGGAGATAGCCATGGCAGAATCGGTTCGTCTGATCAAGAAATATCCGAATCGCCGTCTCTACGACACCAAGACCAGCAGTTACATCACGCTCGTCGATGTAAAGGAACTGGTGGTCAAGAACGAAGAGTTTCAGGTAATCGATGCGAAGTCAGGCGATGACCTGACGCGTTCGATCCTGCTGCAGATCATTCTGGATGAGGAGGGGGGCGGTACGCCGATGTTCTCCTCCGACGTGCTCACGCAGTTCATCCGCTTCTACGGCAGCGCGATGCAGGGGATGATGGGATCATATCTGGAGCGCAACGTCCAGCTTTTCAATGAGCTGCAAAAGCGGATGCAGGAGCAGTCGAAATCCCTCCTTGGTGACAACCCCAAGCTGAACCAGGATTGGTGGAATCAGTTCCTGTCCTTCCAGGGACCGGCGATGCAGAGCCTGATCTCCACCTACATGGACCAGAGCCGCAACATGTTCGTGCAGATGCAGGAGCAGTTGCAGAACCAGACGCGCACGATGTTCTCGGGCTTCCCGTTCCCGGGATTGGTCCCCGGATCGAAGGAGGCCGCGACCACGGGCGCGCAGCAACCGGACGCCGGTGCGTCGCAGAAGGACGCGAGTCCGGAGAGTGAAAAAAAGGGCTAGCCGGCGCGCGCCGGCGGTACGGCAAGACCCGCTGGTCCAACCACGGGTCGGATTCGTCTCGCTGGGCTGCCCCAAGGCGCTCGTCGATTCCGAGCGCATCCTCACGCAGTTGCGTGCCGAGGGCTACGCGATTTCGCCCTCCTACGAGGGCGCGGACCTGGTGGTGGTCAACACCTGCGGCTTCATCGATTCCGCGGTCGAGGAATCCCTCGATGCGATCGGCGAAGCGCTCAAGGAGAACGGGCGCGTCATCGTCACCGGGTGCCTGGGTGCGAAAAAGGATGCAGATGGCCGCGACGTGGTCACGCGCGTGCACCCCAGCGTGCTCGCGGTAACCGGCCCTCACGCGCTGCAAGAGGTGATGAGGGCGGTGCACGCGCACCTGCCCAAACCTCACGATCCGTTCGCCGATCTGGTCCCTGCGCAGGGAATCAAGCTCACGCCGCGCCACTACGCGTATCTCAAGATTTCCGAAGGCTGCAACCACCATT
>Ga0315281_10006174_pt1 | contig 17083 bp, 17 predicted proteins | sample YL17G07_0_MG_FD_204540 | JGI IMG/M metagenome (GOLD analysis project Ga0315281, IMG submission 204540) | Sediment microbial communities from Yellowstone Lake, YNP, Wyoming, USA - YL17G07_0 | ecosystem: Environmental > Aquatic > Freshwater > Lake > Sediment | place: USA: Wyoming | collected...
ACTCCCCTGGCTGGCCCTGAAGAGTATCCCCGGCGTGGGGCCGGTGCTGTTTCAGCGCCTGCTGGCCAGGTTCGGCACCCCGGCCGCGGTTTTTCAGGCCCGCCGGGAGGAGCTGCTCGCCGTCAAGGGGGTCAATCCCGATCTGGCCCAAGACCTCCTAACCTTCCGGGCTTGGGACCGGGTGGAGGCGGAGCTGGCCAGGATTGCCGCCGCGGGGATTGAAGTTCTCTTACAAGATGATCCCGGCTTCCCGGCCCGGCTCCAACAGATTCCTTATCCGCCGCCGCTGCTTTTCATCAAGGGGAGCCTCCTGCCCCAGGACGACCTGGCGCTGGCCGTGGTGGGCACCCGGGGCGCCTCCTATTACGGCCTCAAGACCTGCCGCCGCCTGGCCGGGGCGTTGGCGGGGCGGGGCCTGACGGTGGTGAGCGGCCTGGCCCGGGGCATCGACACCGCCGCGCACCAGGGGGCCCTGGAGAACGGCGGCCGCACCCTGGCGGTCCTGGGCTGCGGCCTGGACGTGGTCTATCCCCCGGAGAATCAGAAGCTCTACGAACAGATCCCGGCGCAGGGGGCCCTGATCAGCGAGTTCCCTCTGGGCACGCCGCCCGAGGCCAAGAACTTCCCCATCCGCAACCGCATCATCAGCGGCCTGGCCCTGGGGGTCGTGGTGGTGGAGGCGGGCTTGAGAAGCGGCACCTCCATCACCGTGCGCTACGCCCTGGATCAGGGCCGGGAGGTCTTCGCGGTGCCGGGGCCCATCGATTCCCCCACCAGCCTCGGGCCGCACCGCCTCATCCAGGACGGGGCCAAGCTGGTGCAGGACGTGGACGACATCATCCAGGAACTGCCAGCCCTGAAGAAAGGCCAACGCCCCCTGTTTACTGCGCCGGCGAGGGTTCGGGAAACCCCGGCCGCCGAGGCCGGCGGCCCTACACCGGCAGAAGCCGCCGCGGCCCCGCCTGTTCTCACCCCGGCCCCCCTGCCGGAAGACCCGCTCCTGGCCCTGCTGGGCTCCGACCCATTGCCCTTGGAAGAACTGGTGCGGGTCACCCGCCTCTCCGCCTCGCAAGTCTTGAGCCGGCTCACCATCCTGGAACTGGAGGGCCTCATCCGGGAACTACCGGGGAAGCGGTATGTGTTGGAGAATTGACCAGACAAATTTCTCGTTATTATTGCAAATGGAAATAACCAAATTTTTATTATCGGAAAGGAGCCAAAAGCGATAATAAGAAATTTTATATTTTCGGAGATGATAATATGAAACCGAGCACCCGGGCATGGGCCGGTCTCCTGAACTGGAGGGCCTCATCCGGGAACTGCCGGGGAAGCGGTATGTCCTGGAGAATTGAGCCCTTATTTTTCATTAACGTCGGCCTGAATTTGTGTTAAACGTGGGTTAGCGCCCATCCCCAAAACCCCGGAGAGAAGACATGCTGATCAAGGATTGGATGACCAAGGACCCCATCACCATCAATGACGACACCTCCATGATCAAAGCCATCCATATCATGAACGAACATCGCTTCCGGCGCTTGCCGGTGGTGAGCCAGGGCAAGCTGGTGGGCCTGATCACCGACCGGGACCTGAAGGAGGCCTCGCCCTCCAAGGCCACCACCCTGGACGTGCATGAATTGTACTATCTCCTGGCGGAGTTGCAGGTCAGCGAGATCATGACCCGCAATCCCATCAGCGTCTCCCAGGACGACACGGTGGAGCGGGCAGCGCAAATCATGCTGGAGCACACCATTTCGGGGCTGCCGGTGGTGGGCGCGGCCGGCCAACTGGTGGGCATCATCACCCAGTCGGACGTCTTCCGGGCCTTCATGCACATCAGCGGCATCCTTCAGGGGGGGGCGCAATTTGCCCTGCGCCTGGAAGACCGCCCCGGCATTTTAAAGGAGGTGGCGGACCTGATGCGGGCAAAGGGAGGCCGCCTGGTGAGCCTCCTGACTTACTATCGCAGCCCGGAGGAAAATGTGCGGGACGTGTATATCCGGGTGAAGAATCTCTCGCCCGAAGCGGTGGCGGCCGTCAAGGCGGAGCTGGCCGCCCGGTTCGAAGTCATTTATGTGATCGAGGAAGGTGTTGGGGCGTAGTAAGGGCAAGTTTAGATCATTCCACCACCGTAAAACACCCAAAGAAATCAGCAGACAGAGGATGCAGATTCTTCGGAAGGCGGCAAATCGCCGGAACTAGAAGGTATATCCGCACCTCTTGAGGCACTCAGACGCCATTGAACTGCTTCGGCAGACCAGCAACCCCAAGGCATTGCAAATCCATCTGGGCCACGCCAGCCCGCTTATGACCATGCGCTATCTATCCAACCTTACCGCCGAGGACGCTTTGCAGATAAAGCAGGAAGTGAGGTTTGATAAGTGAGATGTGTCATGTCCAAATATGAATAGCCCCCCTTATTAAAGGGGGCAATTTTAGATTGATCTGTTTATTCTGTAGCCGCCTTCTCTTCTCTAGTTTTCTTTACATCCCAAGGATCATATGATCCGCGCGTCACGACACGCGCTACAACTTCATTACGGATATGTCCTTCTTCATAAATAATTTTTACTTCATTTGGACTTATCCGTTGATATGTAACCTTTTCCTTTCCATTCCCATTTCTTTTTTTAAAGAGCATGGTTCCCTCCTTTTTGCTCGCTTACCATAAGTAACCATTTCGTAACCAAAGGATATAATCCAGCCGCAATATCATTCATTATCTTGCCATCAAACCGCTTACGGAAAACCCATGGTAACGGACTATCGACGCATAAATAGCCGGCAAGACGGTCTTCCGGTAAGGGTTTGATCGGGTAAATTGCAGCAACTATGGTGCTTCTATAAAGAAGCGGCCACCCCCATATCATTCGGGCTATACCGCCAGGTATTATGGAGTTCTTTGGCTCTCCATGAATTTCAAAACTTGTATTAATATAACTCGGTAGCCATGGTAAATTATTACAGAAGAATATTCTTTTTTGAGGACTATCCAAGTTGCGGAATATTCTGATGAAATCTGTATTTCTGTTTAGCCAATTGGTAATTTCAGTTTTATGGTGTCGTTCTGTAGTCGAAGTATCATCTCTACACCATGTTGATACAGAAAGATTAGGGTTTTCCTTAGTTATATCCTCTGGCATCTGGTCAATTATTTTAATACACACGGAGCAGACTGTGCCCGTGATAATGCTAAACGCAGAAGCGATCTGATTGCAAATTTTCTCTCCTACAGTGCGAATCTCACTTTCTGTCTGCGTTCCTTGCGTATTCAAGACACTTGACAAACAGAAATGATAGGGGAGATGCAAATGCTGCAATGCTTCTGCATAGCCTCCCTTTCGAGAGGAAACTACCGCATAAAGGAAAAAGAAAAGAGCATAGGCGCCTAATATATATAACCCAATACGTCCATCTGGAGATGCAGGCTTATGGAAATGATGAATAGTTTCTAGAATAGTAAAAAGAGAAGCGGCAACCCCTATAAAGACTATTGCCAGTCTAGAAATTTGTCTAATCATGATGGTTCTCTAAGAGGCCTAAGATTAGACTATCTGTTGTTGTGATTATAATTCATGCTTATTTTTAATTAAAGATAAGCAAATGATATAATTAAATATGTTGAGGGGTCAATCCATTTATCCACAGGGATTATGACGTTCGATTATTCACTAGTCACTTTGATCCCTGTGAGAGTTTTTGTGAATGGCTTAAAGTCCTTTGTTTTTTTTTCCTCTCTTTGTAGGCAGCCTTTGCACGCTTAGCTTCTTCCAGGTATTCGTCGGTGAATATCTCTATATCCCTCGTCCCATACTCCTTCTTTGGGGGTTTTGGTATGATCCCTTTATCGATCCACTGCCTGAGAGTCTTAACTGAAACAGCAAACAACGGGGCTGCATCCGCAATGGTTCTATATTCTGTTCCGTTTATTTTCATCATGGCTAATCACTTCCTGAGCTTCCGGATGGTTAATGACTTCCCAAGTTTCCAGGACAATGCAACCATCATTACCCTGATAACCCTTAGATAGGTATTAACCTATACTACCTTCCGGAGGGTGTCAAGAAATATTTATCAAAAAATTGAGTTGAAATTAGAAAAATGATAATTGCTCGCTTTTCACATAATCCCTGCTTGAAGCATTCAGGCATGGCCCTATGCAGGCTTTAGAATAAAACGTCAAAACCGTAACTGTATTACATATGCTCGATCAACCCCTGCCCGAAGGCGGAACAGGAGACTTCTTTGCTGCCGGGCAGGAGCCGGGCCAGGTCGTAGGTGGCGAGGCCCGCCTGCAGGGTGCGGGGTAGGGCCTGATGGATGAGCGCCGCGGCCTCGCCCCAGCCCAGGTACTCCAGGAGCATGGTCCCGGAGAGGATGAGGGAGGTGGGATTGACCTTGTCCAGGCCGGCGTATTTGGGGGCGCTGCCGTGGGTGGCTTCGAAGATGGCGCAGTTGTCGCCGATATTGGCCCCCGGCGCCATGCCCAGGCCCCCCACCTGGGCCGCCAGGGCGTCCGAAATGTAGTCGCCGTTCAGGTTCGGGGTGGCGATGACCTGATACTCCGCCGGGCGCAACAGCACCTGCTGGAAGAGGTTGTCCGCCAGCCGGTCCTTGAGGAGCACCTTGCCCGCCGGCATCACCCCGTGGTAGCGGGTGGCCAGTTCCCCCTCATTGGTCACCAGATCGCCGAATTCCGCCGCCACCTCATAGCCCCAGTTCTGGAAGGCCCCCTCGGTATATTTCATGATGTTGCCCTTGTGCATCAGGGTGACGGAGGCGCGCTGGTGCTCCACGGCGTATTTCAAGGCCATGCGGATCAGGCGCTTGCTGCAGCGCTCGGTCATGGGCTTGATGCCGATGGCCGCGGTGGGATCCAGGGAGCAGCCCAGCTCGGCGTTGAGGAAGGCGATGAGTTTCTGGGCCTCGGGACTGGTGGATGGCCACTCGATCCCGGCATAGACGTCTTCGGTGTTTTCCCGGAAGATCACCATGTCGATCAACTGCGGCTCTTTCATGGGGCTGGGCACCCCGGTGTAATAGCGCACCGGCCGGATGCAGGCATACAGGTCCAGAACCTGGCGCAGGGTGACGTTAAGAGACCGGAAGCCGCCGCCGATGGGGGTGGTGAGGGGGCCCTTGAGGGCCATCCGGAATTCCCGCAGCGCGGTCAGGGATTCCACCGGCAAATAACTGCGGGTCTGCTTGAAGGCCTTTTCCCCGGCCAGGACCTCCTGCCAGGCGATTTGCCTTTGCTTGCCGTAGGCCTTAGCCACCGCGGCGTCCAGCACCGGCCGGGTGGCGGCCCAGATATCGGCGCCGGTGCCGTCCCCTTCGATGAACAGAACTATGGGTTTTTCCGGAACCTGCAGTTCCCCTGTGGAAGTCGCAGTAATCTTTTCACCCGCCATGGTTTTCCCTCTTTAAAAAATTGCTTAATATTTCAACCTATTTTTGGCCGCGGCGCAAGAGATTTAGCTTTCGGCTGTCAGCTGTCAGCAGTCAGCAAAAACTAAAATCTATTTCAAACTCCGCTTGGGATTAATTGCCATTCTTCAATCATAAGAAAATCGGCTGGCGGCAAAGCCCACCAGGGAGTGGATGATGAGGGCGGCGGCGCCCAGGAACAGCAAGGCTCCCAGTGGATAGGCGACATATTTCAGCCGAGGCCGCTGCCGGAGGGTGGCCTTGAGGCGCGCCAGGCCCTGTTGGCACGATTCGGTGCAGAAGAAGAGGATCAGCAAAAAGCCGGCGATCAACAGCAGGGTTTCCAAGGCGCGGCTCATCAGCAATTTTCTCTTGAATCACTCATCCGGCCAGGGGCACCAACTCCACCCGGCCCCAGGCCCCGAGCTTGTCCCCCACGATGACTACCGCCCCCAGGATATCCGGCACCGTCTCGGCCCACTGCATAGCTGCGGCGATATCTCCGGCATGCTGCACCCGGTTGCCCAGGGCGCTGGCTGCGGCATCGGCCAGGGCGGCATCGGGGGCCAGCACGCAGGCGGCGTCGGCCCGGCCGAAGCTCAGGGAATGGCCCACCGTGCCCGAGGAGGTGCAGACCCCCAAGGGGGACACCTCCGGCTCGATCCTCAGTCCCACCCGGTGGCTCAAGGGGGATTTCCCGGCAAACAGGGAGACGGTGGCCGGCGAGGTCACCTTCAGGTAGATGTCGCCGCCATTCTCCACGATCACCTCGGGGCTCAAGGGCTCCAGGGCCCGGCCGACGCGCGCGGCGATGGCCCCGGCCACCGCGGCCATGGGACCCACCCCCACCGAGCGGGCCGCGGTGATCATCTCCCGTACCACCGGCGGCGCAAAGGGATCGTCCGGCCAAGGAGTCAGGGCCGGGAGAAAGTCCGGGTGTTTGGCGATGTAAGCCTCCAACTGCCGGCGCTCCTGGAGCACCACCTCCCGCACCTCCCGGGAGAAGTCTTGTCCTGCCAGGACCCAGAGGTCGGTCTCCTTGACGGCCACCTGAAAGCCCACCAACTTGGAGCGGGCCATGCGGGTGCGGTAGGTGCGGGGTTCGTAAGTCATTTTAAGCTTTCAGCTATCAGCGGTCAGCTATTTACTCTGTAGCCGCAGGCTTTAGCCTGCGCCGTTGTGCGAGTCGTTTAAACGCAGGCTAAAGCCTGCGGCTACCACTGATCAATCTTTGCTCAGATCCGAGATTTTATTACTAAGGGCGACGAACTCCGCCAGGCTCAAGGTCTCTCCCCGCCGCACCGGGTCGATGGCCAGTTCCGTTAAGATGGCCCGGAGCTGCTCCGGGCTGAGCCCGAAGGCGGCGGCCCGGGCCGTAAGGGTGTTGTTCAGGGTCTTGCGGCGCTGGCCGAAGGCGGCCTTCACCACCCGGGCCAATAGAGCCGGGTCCCGGGCCGGGGGCGAGACGCTGGCGGGCGTCAGCCTCAGGACCGCCGAATCCACCTGGGGCGGCGGATAAAAATTGGCCGGCCCCAGGGAAAAGAGGCGCTGGATGGAGAAATGATGCGGCAGCAGCACGGAGAGCACTCCGTAATCCTTGGTGCCGGGCTTGGCCAATAGGCGCGCCCCCACCTCCTGCTGCATCATCAATACCGCCCGGCTGAGGGCGGCCTGCTCCGCCATCAGCTTGAAGAGCAGGGGTGAGGTGATCTGGTAGGGCAGATTGCCGACCACGACCAGGGACTGGCCCATTTGCCGGCTGAGCCCCAGGAAATCGAACTTCAGGACATCCTGGCAGAGCACTTCCACCTGCGGGGCCCCTGGGAAGATTTCCTCCCGTAAAAACCGGGCCAGAGCCGGGTCCCGCTCCAGGGCCACCACCCGGCGGGCCTCTTGGGCCAGGTAGACCGTCAGGGCCCCCAGGCCGGCGCCGATCTCCACCACGGTCTCATCACCCCCGAGTTCCAGGGCATCCACAATGCGCCGGGCCTGGTGGGGGTGCACCAGGAAGTTCTGGCCCAGGGTCTTTTTAGGCTTCAGGCCCAGAAGCTGCAGGAGGATTTTGGGAGAGGAGGTTAGGGACACTGGCGGCCTTCCGCGCCTTGAGGCGGCGATAACGCTTGATGATCCACAGGGTCAAAAAATAGGAGGCGACGGCCGGGGGGAGGGCGATGATCACGCCCCCCACCTGCAGGGCCAGGCCTCCCCGCCAGAGCACCTCCATCAGGTTGTCCAGGGTGTAAGTCTCCGGCAGCCTCAGGGGCGCCCCCCGGTGCAGGAAGAAATGTCCGACCTTATAGGCCGCCAGATAAAAGGGCGCCAGAGTCAGCGGGTTGCATATCTGGATGCCCAGGACGGCGGTGACCGGAGAAATTCTGAGGAGGGGGGCCAGAAATAGCACGGAAACAAAATGGAAGGGCACCGTGGGGGTGATGCCGATAAAAATCCCCAGAGCCATACCCCAGGCCAGTTTCCGGGGGTCGTCCTGGAGGCGCAAGAATTTGAGCCAATGGTAGCGTAAGGTGCGCTTGAAAGACATATTTTAAGCCGGGTGTAGTGGCACCGGCCTCCGGCCGGTGAAGCACAGGTTGAAAACCTGTGCCACCTGATAAAGGGAATGGTGGGCCGTGCCCACCCTACATCTGCGCAGCAAATGCTGTTCGAATGCCAGGTCGAGATGTTGCGCAGTGCGCATTGCATATGGGCGGTTCGAGAACCGCCCCTACAACTATCGTCAAGATTTTGGGCTTGCGGCCACTGCTTCTTCCCGCAGCAGCCGGCGCAGCACCTTGCCCACCAGGCTTTTCGGCAGTTCGGCGCGGAATTCGACGATTTTGGGCACCTTGTACACCGCCAGCTGCTGCCCGCAGAAATCCCGGAGCTCCTGGACGTTGAGCGCCATGCCGTCCCGGGGCACGATGACCACCTTGACGATCTCGCCCCGGTAGGCATCCGGCACCCCGAAGGCCACCGCCTCCTGCACCCCCGGAAACTGGTAAACCACCTCTTCCACCTCCCGGGGATAGATGTTGTAACCCCCCGAAATGATCAAATCTTTTTTGCGCTCCACGATATAAAAATAACCGTCTTCGTCCCGCCGGGACAGGTCGCCGGTATAGAGCCAGCCGTCCCTGAGAACCGCCTCGGTTTCCTGGGGGTTTTGCCAGTAGCCCTGCATCACCTGGGGCCCCTGAATGGCCAGTTCACCCACCTCGCCGGGAGGCAATTCCCGGGCCCCGGTCTCCTGGTCCATCACCTTGGCCAGGGTGCCGGGGAGCGGCATGCCCATGCTGCCCAGGGGTCTCTTGCCCTTAACGGGATTGAAGTGGGTCACCGGGGCGGCCTCGGTGAGGCCGTAGCCCTCCAGCATCCGGCAGCCGCTGAGGCTTTCGAAGCGGTCCCGCACCTCGACGGGCAAGGGGGCCGAGCCGCTGATGGCCGCCCAGAGCGCCGACAGATCCAGCTTAACCAGCCGGGGATCATTGATCAGGGCCACAAAGAGGGTGGGCACTCCGGGCAGCATGGTGGGCCGGAATCTCCGCAACATTTTGATGAAGCCGTTGATCTCGAAGCGCGGCAGAACGATGATCTGCGCCCCCTGGGACATGGGCCAGTTGAGGCAGGCGGTGAGGCCGAAGGAGTGGGCAAAAGGGAGCAGGCCCACCAGCCGCTCTTTCCCGAAGCGCACCTGGGGCAGCCAGGCGTTGATCTGGGCCACGTTGGCCATGAGGTTGCCGTGGGTAAGCCGGGCCGCCTTGGGGGTGCCGGTGGTGCCGCCGGTATAGAGCAAGACCGCCAGGTCCTCGACCCCGGGCCGGGGCGCCGCGGCCAGCGGGGGCTGGGCCAGCAAGGCTCGCCAAGCGAAGCGGCCCGCGGCAGCCCGAAAGCCCAGGGCCAATCCCTGCCGCCGGGCCTTTATGGGGTAAAGCCAGCTCAGGGGCCAGGGGAGCACGTCCTTGAGGCTGGTGACGATGAGGTGGGTCAGCCCGGGGAACTCCTCCACCTTGGGCAGGAGGTGATCTAAAACCACCAGGCGCCGCACCCCGGAATTGCTGAGCTGCTGGGCCAATTCCTTGGCGCTCAGCAAGGGGTTTAACGGCACCACCACCGCCCCCAGGCGCAGGGCGGCATGATAGGCCACCACGAACTGGGGACAGTTGGGCAGCAGGAGGGCCAGACGTTCACCCGGCGCCAGCCCCTGGCTTTTGAAGGCCTGGGCCAGGCGGGCCGCCTGGTCCGAAAGCTCCCGGTAGGAGAAGTTCCGGCCGAAAAATACCAGGGCCGGGGCCTGGGGAGTTTGGGCCGCGGCATCGAGCAATAGCTCGGGCACCGAGGTCGTGACCGGCTCTACGGTTAGGGGCACGCCCGGGTCGTAGTGCGGCGCCCAGGGTAGGGTCATAGGCGGTGGCCCTCCGTTAATGGGACTGGGAGCCTCCTTCCCCGCAATGGGAGCAGGAGCAGCTCCCGTGAGCCTCGTGCCCTTCCAGATCCTCCGGGGCGGCTTCCCGCACCTGGCGCACCGAAAAGGTGACCTCCAGATCTTTGCCAGCCAGCGGATGGTTGAAATCGATGACCACCGCGTCGTCCTTCACTTCCTGGACGATGAAATAGACCGCCTGCCCCTCGTCGTTTTCGGTCTCGAACACCAACCCTGGTTTCAGTTCCAGATCCGGGGCGAAATCGCCGCGGGGCACTTCCATCACCAGTTCCTGGTCAAATTCACCATAGGCTTGTTCGGCGCTGAGATGTACCACCTTCTGGTCACCCTGCTCCAGCCCGATCATGCCTTCTTCCAGTCCCGGCGGCATCGCCCCCCAGCCCATGCAGAAGGAAATCTCTTCGGGCTGACCGCTGGGCGGATAGGTCTCCCCCTCCCCCATGCGGATCAGGTAATCAATGGTAACAAAAGAGCTTTTGTCAATTTTCATAAGGTTCTCCTGAGGAAGAGACACCCCACCCGGAAGCCTTGGGAAATGGGTATCGGGAATGTTGGCGATCCCACCGGGTTGCTCTCGTGGCAGGCCGCACCCGGGTCTACTGCGGGGGGAAAAGGGCTGCGGCAGTGATGGGCTGGCGCTACCGGACTCTCCTTTAACGCTTGGTGCCCATAATGATCCGGCCGGTATTCAGCAGATTACAGCGCACCGCCTCGTGGACGCTGATGCCCACCTCATTCATCACCTTGATGACATCCAGATCGGTGGTAAAGCCGATGCGGACAAACACCGGGGCCATCACGTCCTCGACCCGGCCCCAGTAGCTGCCGTTCTGGCTGCGGGTATGGTTCACCGCGATGATCTGGCCACCGGGCTTGACCACCCGGAGGATCTCCCGGCAGACCTTATGGGGGTCTTGGACGGTGGTGATCACATAGGCGGCCATGACCACATCGAAATGATTATCGGGAAATTTCAGGCTGGTGGCATCCATCACCTGCAGGTGAAAGCGGCTGCCGCTGTTGAGGTTGGCGGCCTTTTTCCGGGCTTCCCCGATCATGGCGGCGGAGATGTCGATGCCCACGAAATCGGTCCGGGGCGGATAAAATTCCAGGGTCGAGCCGGGGCCAACGCCGATTTCCAATACCCTCTGGTTAGGCCGGCGGGATAGATAATTAAAGGCCTTACGACGGCCGGGGCCTAATAGTTTGCCAAAGACCCAATCATAAAACGGGCAGTAAAACGAATAGAGCTTCTCCATGTAGCTGGGATTCACTCTGGATTTCCTGGAGCTCCTCATAGATTATCCTCTTCCGGCCTCAAAGCTAGGATGATTGAGCGACTCGACACCTTGAGGAACGACGAACTTTTTTTCACAAATGAGCTATTGTATCTGAACCCGATGAAAAAAGTAAACTGAAAATTTGCTTGGGGCTCGAATCAGAGGCGCAGCACCTCCCAGGCATCCCGCTGAGGGCGATACTTGAGGAGATAGCGGCGGGAGTCATTGGCGCTGACGGTGAAGCAGAGCATTTCCGGTTCCTGCCAGCGGCTCACAACCCGGCGCACCTCCAGCCATTCCCCTTGGCAGGTGAAGCGCCGGGGGCGTTCATGGACCCGGTAACCCGAATAGGTCTCTACCTGGCAGGGCTGCGAGCCGGGGCGATCTGGGGCGGCGGACCCATGGCCGCCGCCGGAAATGGCCGTTCCCTTACACGAACTACAAAAACACATGGTCACAAAAGTCCTTCCTGGGCCGGCGGGCGGAAACCCGTTGCAATAGTAACACAGGTATTTTACAATGACAACGATGGCCCCTGGGCGATAATTCCTTTGTACTTGACGCGCCCCTCGGAGTGCGGCTTTACCCTGCCCGGCCCCCTTTATCCCGGGTTATATCTTTTTCCTGGCAGTTGGCGGAGGTTGAAATTCATGTCTTGTTCAAAAACCATGGGGATGCGGCGGGTGGTGGTCACCGGGGTGGGTATGGTGACTTCCATGGGGCTCGACGTGCCCACCGTGTGGCAGCGCCTTTTGGCCGGAGAATCCGGCATCACCAACCTGGACTACTTTACCCCGGAAAACATGGAACGCTTCCATATCCCCGAAGATTTCCCCACCATCGGCGGCGGCATCAAGCACTTTGACCTGAAGGAAATTCTGCAGGCCCGGAAGAAGGACGTCACCAAAGAAGACCTGAAGCAGATCAAATATACCGACCGCTTCACCCAGTTCGCCCTGGCGGCCTCCCTGGAGGCCATCAATGACTCGGGCATCCACCTGGAGGCCGAAGATCCGGAACGGGCCGGGGTTATCATCGCCAGCGGCATGGGCGGGGTCAGCTCCTGGGAGGAGGGGGTGACCAAGCTGATCACCGAGGGGGTGCGCCGGGTCTCGCCCTTCCTGGTGCCCAAGATGATCCCCAATCTGGCGGCGGGCAACGTCTCCATCAGTTTCAAGGCCAAGGGGCCCAATATCGCCCTGTCCACCGCCTGCGCCGCCGGGGCCCACGCCATCGGCCTGGCCTACCGCTCCATTGCCCTGGGGGAGGCGGACATGATGGCCGCCGGCGGCAGCGAAGCCGCGGTCACTATCCTCACCCTGGCCGCCTTCTCCCGCATGGGAGCCCTGGCGGCGGGCTATAACGACAACCCGGAGGCCGCCAGCCGGCCCTTTGACCTCAACCGCTGCGGCTTTGTCATGTCGGAAGGTTCCGGCATCCTGGCCCTGGAGGAATTGGACCACGCGGTGGCCCGGGGCGCCAACATCTACGGCGAGATCGTCGGCTTCGGCATGACCGGGGACGCCCACCACATCACCGACCCGGACATGGAAGGGGCCCGGCGCTGCATCGTTCTGGCCTTGAAGGACGCCGGCATCACCCCGGCAGACATCGATTACGTCAATCCCCATGCCACCGCCACCCCGGTGGGTGACCGCAACGAATGCCGGGCCCTCAAGCAGATCTTCGGGGACCAGGCTGCGCAACTGCTGGTGAGCGGCACCAAATCCATGACCGGCCACCTCCTGGGCGCCGCCGGCGCGGTGGAGGCCATTTTTGGCTTCCTGTCCATCCGGGACGGCATCGTGCCCCCCACCATCAATCTCAAGGACTTGGACCCCGATTGCGCCGGCCTGGATATCGTGCGCGACCAGGCCCGGAAGAAGGACGTGCGCTACGTCCTGTCCAATTCCTTCGGGTTCGGCGGCACCAACGCCTCCCTGGTGTTCAAACGCTATGAAGGTTAACTAGCTGTCAGCTTCCAGCCGTCGGCTGTCAGCCTTAGCATGGCATACCAAACTGTTAACGGCTAACTGCTGATTGCTGACCACATGGCCACTACCCCCAAAGCCATCCGCATCGCCTTCGTCCTGGACGGCGAGGAATTCATCTGGCCCCCGGTAACCTTACCTTTTTCCCTGGAAGGCCACCCGCCGGTGGAAATCGTCTTATACGCCGCCAAGCCGGCGGTTTCGGAGCCTCGGGTTGAGCCGCTTAAGGATTTGGACCCGAGAAAGTTCGATCTCATCCTGGATAGCCAGGCCGTGACGGCCGGACTGCCTGATTTTTCCCCGGCAAAGCTGGACTATCTGATTACCGGCCCCGCCGTCGGCTTCCTGAAAGACTTGGCGTGCCAACTCCGGGAGTTGCGCCAGAAGCAGGAGATCAACTCCGGCATCATCCACAGCGCCACCGATGCCATCATCACCATCAACGAAGACCACCTCATCATCGGCTACAACCAGGGCGCCGAGAAGATGCTCGGCTTCACCCGGCAAGAAGCCCTGGGCCAGGATCTGAGCCTTATCATTCCGCCCCCCTATAAAGCCGAGCACCGGGATTACGTGCGGCGCTATCTGGCCACCCGGGAGGCCCGGGTGATCGGCAAGCACTTGCGCCTCACCGCGCTGCGGCGGGACGGCCGCGAATTCCCCATGAGCATCTCTTTTTCCGTGGCGGAAATCGGCGGCAACTTTTATTTCACCGGCATCCTCCGGGACATCACCGAGTACCAGGAGATGGAAGGCCGGCTGGTGCAGTCCGAACGCCTGGCCGCGGTGGGCAACACCATGGCCCACATCGCCCACGAGATTAAAAACCCCCTGCTGATCATCGGGGGCTTCGCCCGGCAACTCCTCAAGCTGCCCGCCTTCGACGACAAGGCCCGGCAGAAATTGTCCATGATCGCCGAGGAAGTGACCAACCTGGAAGGGCTGGTGGCGGAGATGCGGGATTTTGTGCGGCGCCCGCCGGCCGAGAAGCGCCCGGGCCGATTGGAAATCCTCATCTCCGAAGTCCTGGAGCTGTTCCACGACACCTTCGGTGAAAACCACATCAAGGTGAACCGGGTGGAGGAGAGCCCCCTGCCGGAGCTCAACTTCGATGCCAAACAGCTGCGCCAGGTCTTGATCAATCTCTTCAAGAACGGACTGGAGGCCATGCCCCGGGGCGGTGAAATCACCATCACCACCAGGGGGCGCGGCGAGAACGTCGAAGTCGTCGTGGCCGACACCGGCGCAGGCATGTCCCCGGAGGTAGTGGCCAACCTCTTCCAACCGTATTTCACCACCAAGGCCAAGGGCACCGGCCTGGGACTGGCCATCTCCCGGAGCATCATCCAGGAGCACGGCGGCTCCATCTCCGTCGACAGCACCCCGGGGCAGGGGTCCGCCTTTACCATCCGGCTGCCCCGGACGGAGCCCGTTCCGGGTTGAGGGCCGACAGCAAAACAGCTGGTTTTTTGTAGCCGCAGGCTTTAGCCTGCGTTTTTTTGCGGTCGTTGCCGGCGCAGGCTGAAGCCTGCGGCTACCTAAATGCCGAGCTTTATGTTACCCTGGATTTAAAGCTTGACATCAACCGGCGGAAAAAAGCAGAGTTTTTTATGACCGCTAATCTGGCCTTGCAGCAGGAAGGCGCTCCCTTTTTGGAGGTGCGGGACCTCACGGTCCATTTCACCACCTCCCGGGGCCGGGTCCGGGCCCTGGCGGGGGTGAGCTTTGATCTCAACGCCGGGGAAACCCTGGGTCTGGTGGGGGAATCGGGCTGCGGCAAAACCGTCACCGCCATGGCTATCTTGCGCCTCCTGCCGGTCCCCCAGGCCCGGGTTGCGGGGGAGGTCCGCTTTCTGGGGGAAGACCTGACCAACTGCCCTGAGGCGCGGCTGCGCCAGATCCGGGGCGACCGCATCGCCATGGTCTTCCAGGAGCCCATGACCGCCCTGAACCCGGTGCTCACCATCGGCGACCAGGTGGCCGAGGTCCTGCGTCTGCACCGCGGCCTGAGCCATGAAGCCGCTTTTCAAGAAGCCGCCCGCGCCCTGTCCCGGGTGGGGCTGGCCGAGGCCGGCCAGCGCCTCAGGCAATACCCGCATCAGCTCTCCGGGGGTCTGCGCCAGCGGGTGCTGATGGCCATGGCCCTGGCCTGCCGGCCGGATCTGCTCATCGCCGACGAGCCCACCACCGCCCTGGACGTCACCATCCAGGCCCAGATCCTGGCGCTCCTGAAGAACCTGAAGGCGGAGATGGGCCTGTCGGTCTTGTTTATCACCCACAACCTGGGGATCGTGGCCCAGACCGCCGACCGGGTGGCGGTGATGTACGCCGGCCTCATCGTGGAGCAGGCCCTCACCGGGGAGCTCTTTGCCCACCCGGGCCATCCCTACACCCGGGGGCTGCTTGCTTCGGTGCCCCGCCTCGATTTTCGCCGGCCCCCTGGGGCGCCCCTGGAGGCCATCGAGGGCCATTTGCCGCCAGAGCCGCCCCCCGGCTGCCTGTTCCAGGACCGCTGCCCCGAGGCCCGGGGGCAGTGCTCACAGGCGCCCCCCTGGGTGGAGGTGGCCCCGGAACATTGGGTGCGGTGTTGGAATTATGCCTGAAAATCTTTTGCCCATCTATCCTTGAAAGGCAGAATGTCTTTTGATGTAGGGCGGGAAAGCGAAGCGCATCCCGCCTTCAGTAGTCGTAGGGAGGAAAAGCGAACCGTATCGCTCTTTCGGCAATGGGTTGGGCCTGACTTAATAATGCTACTGCTAATGGCGGGATGCGCTTCGCTTTCCCGCCCTACGGGCTACGGGCTCCCTGTAATAATGGTTTTTTTACTGACTACGGGCAACTTATTCATGCCTGAACTGCTGAAAGCCCAGGATTTGTCTTGCTACTTCCGCCTGAAGGGCCCCTGGGGCCGGGGGCCGCTGCTGAAGGCGGTGGACGGGGTGAGTTTTGAGCTCTTTCCCGGGGAGACCCTCGGGCTGGTGGGCGAGTCCGGCTGCGGCAAATCCACCCTGGCCCGCCTGGTCCTGGGGCTGCTGGCCCCCACCGGCGGCCGGGTCTGGTTCGGCGGCGCCGACCTGACCGGCATGCCCCGCCGGGCCCTCAAGGCCATGCGGCGCCAGTTCCAGGTCATCTTCCAGGACCCTTACTCCTCGCTCAACCCCCGGATGACGGTGCGCCAAATCCTGGAGGAGCCCTTTATCATCCACGGCCTGGGGAGCCGGACCGAACGCCGGGCCTGGGTGGCGGAACTGCTGGCCGAGGTGGGCCTGGAGCCGGAACACCTGGAGCGCTACCCCCATGAATTTTCCGGCGGCCAGCGCCAACGCCTGGGGATCGCCCGGGCCCTGGCCCTGCGCCCCCGGCTGATGGTGGCGGACGAGCCGGTCAGCGCCCTGGATGTCTCCATCCAGGCCCAGATTCTCAACCTGCTGGCCCAGCTGCAGGAGCGCCACGGCCTCACCTACCTGTTCATCTCCCACGACCTGAGCGTCATCTCCCAGATCAGCAGCCGGGTGGCGGTGATGTACCTGGGGCGCCTGCTGGAAATGGCCCCTCGGGAAACCTTTGCCCGGGCGCGCCTGCACCCCTATACCGAGGCCCTGCTGGCCGCGGTGCCCCTGCCCGACCCGCAGCAGCCCTTCCGGCCGCCGGCCCTCAAGGGCGAGCCGCCCAGCCCGGTGCACGTCCCTTCGGGCTGCCCCTTTCACCCCCGCTGCCCCGAGGCCCAGTTGCCGCGCTGCCGGGACGAGGCGCCGGCCTACCGGGAGACCGCCCCGGAGCACTGGGTGTCCTGCCATTTCCGGTGAGGGGGAAGCGATAGGGAATTTGGGGGAGAGGGCCAGGGGCCGACGGCCCCTGCCCTTACAAAATATACAAAAAACTCTCCCAAACCCTTTCCCCCAACCCCCATAAGAATTGGTAGCGCAGGCGTCCCGCCGGTGAATCGGTAG